>CAJDTN010000031.1_pt1 | contig 75925 bp, 71 predicted proteins | sample 7389801 | NCBI WGS metagenome assembly CAJDTN01 (sample SAMEA7055653, study PRJEB34461) | soil metagenome | biome: terrestrial ecosystem; feature: Peninsula; material: soil | place: Antarctica | collected 2016
CAACACGGCAGGATCACGGAACCAGTTGGCCCAGATCACGCCCTCGTCGACCACGTCGCAGTGGATCGCATAATCGGCAATACGCTGGCGAATCCGCCCTACCGCTTCGGTAGTGAGTGCGAACAGCGCGCGGGCTCGGGGTTCACCCCGTTGGTCGAGCAAAGATTGTTCATCCAGCGAATAGCCGGCAAACACGAAGCCGCCGTTGCGGCCCGACGCGCCGAAGCCAATCTGCTCGCGCTCCAGCAGCAGCACGTCGCGCAGGCCGCGCTCGGCCAGCCCCAGCGCCGTGTTCAGGCCGGCGAAACCGCCGCCGATGATCGCCACCTGCACTCGCGCAGCACCAGCAAGCGGCTCCCACGTCGCATCCGGCGTGGCGGTAGCGCGATAGTAGGAAGACGGGTTCATGCGGCAGCAGCGACTCGCGCGGATGCAATCGATCCGGCCAGCATATTACCGGCTGGACAACGTCGCGCAGATGCGATGCGGGAGCTGGGTCGCGGCAAGATCAGAGCGTGCCGAGAAATTCCCGCACGGTGGGCGCCAGGGTCGGGTCCTGCATGGCCATGTGCATCGTGGCACGTACCAGGCCGGCCTTGTTGCCACAGTCGAAGCGGGTCCCCTCGAAGCGGTACGCCAACACCTTGCCCTGCTCCTTCAGCAAGGCCTCGATCGCATCGGTCAGCTGGATCTCGCCGCCGGCACCGGGGGTGGTCTGTTGGGCTTCTCGACCATGTAGCGGATACGGGCGCTGCGTTCATCGACCGGCGTGGCGTCGACGATGCCGTACTTGTCGGTCTGATCGCGAGGAACCTCCTGCACGGCGATGACACCCGCCTGCTGTGCGTCGGCGAGCTCGGCCATCTGCCGCAGCGCCCCCTTGCCCGCGCCGTTCCAGATCAGGTCATCGGGCAGCACCACACCGAACGACTCGTCGCCAACCACGGGTTTCGCACAGAGCACGGCATGGCCCAGGCCAAGCGCCTCGGGCTGGGTCACGAAGATCGCCCGCACGTTCCGCGGCAAGGTGCCCTGCACCAAGGCCAGCAACTCGGCCTTGCCCTTCTCGTGGAGCTTTGCCTCAAGTTCGTAGGCCTTGTCGAAGTAGTCGGCGATGGCGTGCTTGTAGCGGTTGGTGACAAAGATCAGGGTGTCGGCCCCGGCATCCACCGCCTCGTCGACGGCGTACTGGATCAACGGCTTGTCCAGCACCGGCAGCATTTCCTTGGCCACTACCTTGGTCGCCGGCAGGAAGCGCGTGCCGAGACCGGCCACGGGAAATACCACTTTACGCAAGGGCTTGCTCACTCGTTGACCTCCGGGTTGGCGCGACGGATCGACACTACATTGTCCGGCTGTGCCGATTCGCTCCAGCGGAACGAAGGCAGCAGGCTGGACACGCAGCGGCGAAGTTCTTCCTCATTGAATGCCTCGACGGCCTCGACCGTCTTGTTCAGCAACGCCTGCAACAACTCCCACGACACTTCGCGGTGCTGCGCCAGGAAAATCTTGGCGTGCTCGGTGGCACGGTAGTTCTCCAGCGGATGGAACAGTTCCTCGAACAGCTTTTCGCCAGCGCGCAGACCGGTGTAGACGATCGGAATTTCGCTGCCCGGCTTCTTGCCGGCGAGGCGGATCATCTGTTCGGCGAGATCGCGGATCTTCACCGGCTCGCCCATGTCCAGGGCAAAAATTTCGCCGCCCTTGCCGATGCTCGCCGTCTGCAGGATCAACTGGCAGGCTTCCGGAATGGTCATGAAGTAGCGCGAGATCTCCGGATGCGTCACGGTCACCGGGCCGCCTTCACGGATCTGGCGCCGGAACAACGGCACGACTGAGCCCGCCGAATCGAGCACGTTGCCGAAACGCACGGTCATGAAACGCGTCGCGGTCTGGGTATTGAGGTTCTGGCAATAGATCTCGGCAACTCGCTTGCACGCGCCCATCACACTGGTCGGGTTGACCGCCTTGTCGGTCGAGATCAACACGAAACATTTCACCCCGACGGCACAGGCAGCATCGGCCACCGTGCGAGTACCCAGCACGTTGTTGCAGAACGCCGCACGCAACTGCCGCTGCAGCATCGGCACGTGCTTGTAGGCGGCGGCATGGAACACCACCTGGGGTTGCGCGTCAGCGAACACCTTGCGCATCGCCACCTGCTCGCCGCAATTGGCCAGCACGCCGTCGAGAATCAACTCCGGAAAATCCGCACGCAGCTCCTGGGTGATTCGGTACAGGTTGTATTCGCTCAGCTCGACCACGGTGAGCGCCTGCGCGCCCAGTCGGGCCACCTGTCGGCACAGTTCCGACCCGATCGAGCCGCCACCTCCGGTCACCAGGACACGGCGGCCACTCAGGGTCTCGCGGATCGAAGTCCAGTCCAGCTCCACCGCATCGCGGCCTAGCAGGTCCTCGATCGCCACTTCCTTGATCTGGTTCAGATACGCGCGACCAGCGACGACGTCTTCGAGCCGAGGCACGGTCCGATAGGGCAGATCCGTACTGTCACACAAGGCCACCACGCGCCTCATCTCGGCCGTGGATGCGCCAGGCAAAGCGATCAGCAGCATGTCCACCGCTGCCTCGCGCGCCAACTCGGGCAACTGGTCGAACCGCCCAAGCACCGGGCGCCCATTGATGCTGGCGCCACGCAGGCCAGGCTTGTCGTCGACGAAGCCGACCACGGCATAGCGATTGTCGCGACGAAGATCGCGGGAAAGCACCTCACCAGCCCGGTCTGCGCCCACGATCAGGACCCGTTTCGGGGCTTCGCCCTTCAGGAGATCGCTACGACTGTCCTTCCAGTAGCGGTAAGCCAGCCGCGGTGTTCCCAGCACCAAGACAAGCAGACCCGGATATAGCAGCAGTACCGAGCGCGGCACACCTTCCAGTCGATCGTACAAAAACAGCACTGCATAGATCGACACCGTGCCGATCAGCGCTGCTCGCACGATGTTCCACAGATCTGGCAGACTGGCGAAGCGCCATACGCTCTTGTAGAGTCCGGTCCAGCGGAAGATCAGACCCTGCACCAGCAGGACCAGTGGAAATTCCAGCAACTGGAAACTGACAACCTCGTCGGGCCGCAGAGCGTAGCGCAGCCACTTTGCGATCCACCAGGCAATCGCCGTCACCAGCAGGTCGTGAAGCACGACCGCCACGCGCGGATGGATGAAGCCGACGAGCTTACGCAGTGACATGGAGAATCTTGCTCGAATGGCGTCGCAGCAGGCGACGTTTCAGGTACAGCCACACGACCGCCGCGCCCCAGTAGGCGACTATGGTAACCGCCAATGCGGCGCGCGGATGACTCCAGGCCAACCAGGCCAGTGGCGCCGCCACCAGCATGTTCCAGCCCATATAGGCCGCATCCACCCTGGCATGCGTCCCCCAGCAGCGCACCAGCCATTGGTAAAGGTGCTCGCGATGAGCGGCGTACCAGCGCCGTCCCAGCCATATTCGGGTCAGCAAGGTCAGGCTGGCATCCACCACGAATGCCGACGACAGGATCAACGCCGGCCACAGCAAGTCGTGATCAACCTGCCACAGCATCGCGCTGAACGCGAAGATCAGCAACCCTACACTGCCACTGCCGACGTCGCCCATGAAGATACGCGCTGGCGGCCGGTTAAAGCACCAGAAACCGAGTGTTGACACTGCCAGACAGGCGGCGAACAAGGCCAACACTGGCTGGCTCGCCATCCAGGCCACGGCCGCCAGGCCGCCACCGACGAAGATCACCTGCTGCGCCAGCAAGCCGTCGATGCCATCCATGAAATTGTGCAGGTTGATGCTCCAGGCGCCGCCAGCGAGAAGCAGGGGCAGCCACCACCACGGCATGCCGATCGCCACCAGGCTCACTGAAAACAAAGCGACTCCAAGCAATTGTGCGCCCAGGCGCGGCAATATCGGCAATGACCGATGGTCATCCCACCAACCGGCCAGAGCCACCAGCAGCAGCGCCACGCACAGGCCGGCCAGCACGAGGTGCCCGGCCCAGACCCCCGACCAACTCCAGCCCACGCCGGGCAAGCACACCAGCATGGCCACGACGATGCCGGCGCCGCCCCCACGTGGCGTCGGAACATGATGCGAACGGCGTTGCCCCGGCAGATCCAGCATGCCGCGCCGGCGCGCGTACCCGATCGCGCCGCGCACCAGCAGAACGGTGATCAAGAAGCCCGCCAGCAACCATCCGATGGTCGTCAACATCCTCATGTCACTCGCCGGCCACTCCATGGATCGGTCGGATCGTACTCCAGTTCTTGCAACTGGGGCATTGCCAGTGGTGTGCCTTGGCCCCGAAACCGCAACGGTTGCAACGGTACATCGCCTGGCCCTCGAGCAACTTGCGGGTCAGATCGCGCAGGATCAGGAAATTATCCCTAGCCTCACCTTCGATCTTGTCCATCGTGGCATCGAGTAGCGCCATCAATCCGCGCACCGACGGACGCTGGCGCAACTGCGTGGTCAGAAAATCGATGGCAGCGCGCTCACCATCGCGTTGCCGGTAGAGATGCGCCAAGGCCAGGATCGGCGACACACCGTGATAGCGTTCCAGCATGTCGTGCAGAAACGCTTCAGCGCGATCCATCTGCTGCGCAAGCGCGTAGCTGTTGAGCAGCGGCGGCAGAATGTCCGGCGTGAACGAACTGTCAGCCTTGATCGCTGCTTCGAGCGCGTCGATCGCCTCGGCGTGCTGGCCGTCCTCGGCGTACATGCGCCCGGTGAGCATGAACGCACGCACGCAGTCAGGCTGGCACTCGAACGCCTGGCGCAAATAATCGCGCGCCTCCGCACGCGCGCCATGCTGGCGCGCGCGCTCGGCCAGCTCGCAGTAGAACTGGGCAATCACCGGCGCCTCGTCCTCGCCGGTCATCACCTCCAGCCGTCGCGCGTGCTCGATCGCCTTGTGCCAATCGCGCTCGTGCTGGTAAATGGCAATCAGGTGGCGCAGCGCCGAGGGCGCATGCGAATCCATCGCTACCAGATCGGCAAACAACGCTTCGGCGCGATCGAGCAGGCCCGAGCGCATGTAGTCCTCACCCAACTCCAGCAACGCCACGGTCTTCATGGCTTCGGACAGGCCGGGCCGCGAGACCAGGTGCTGATGCAACCGGATCGCCCGATCCACTTCGCCACGACGACGGAACAAGTTGCCCAAAGCGAGGTGTGTCTCGACCGTATCACGATTGTATTCGGCCAGTTTCAGGAACACCTCGATCGCCTTGTCCTGCTCCTCGTTGAGCAGGTAGTTCAGGCCACGGAAGTAATCCGAGGACAGCTCGCTGACTTCGGCGCCGGAACGCCGTGCACCGAGCTGGCGCGAGGCCCACCAGCCGAGCACGAACGCAACTGGCAACAGCACAATCAGCATGTAGAGGGGATTCATGGCTTGGCCGGCGGCTTCCTGTCCGTGCGTGAAGACGGGCGCGACCGCCGTGGCCGCGAGCCCAGCCATGCGGTCACTCCGCCAAGCAGCCAGCCGATCACCAGAGCGCCCAGCAAGGCCGCACCCTTCGGTAACTGCAGCTGGACAAACCCGAAATCGTAACCGACCAGGCCGGCATTGAGTGCCCCGAGCACGATACCGGCGGCAACAAAGATGACCAAGGTGATGATGGCAAGCAATCGCATAATCGAACTTTACCTGATTGGTCCTGACTGGCACAGGCAACGTAGCGTCACCTGTTGTAGCGGCCGGCAAGCACCACCCATGCGGCGCCGTCGACGGCCAAAAGAAAGGCAGGACCGACTTGCGCCGCCTGCCTCGGGTAGATCTTGAACAACGACTCAGCCGGCGTCCTTGTCCAGATCGAGATTGACCCGCTCGCGCAATTCCTTGCCCGGCTTGAAATGGGGGACGTGTTTGCCGGGCAGCGCCACGGCTTCACCCGTCTTCGGGTTGCGACCCATCCTGGGTGGGCGGTAGTGCAGCGCGAAGCTGCCGAAACCGCGCACCTCAATGCGTTCACCTTGCGCCAGCGCCTGGCTCATCTGCTCAATGACGCTTTTGACGGCCATCTCCACATCGGCGAACGCGAGGTGAGTCTGGCGCCGCGCCAGTGCTTCGATCAATTCGGATTTGGTCATGGGCCCCAATGTCCGTGACGTGAAACAGCGAGGCGGCGACTGCCGCCCCGCATCGTACTTGCAACCGGCGATCAGTCGGCCTTGTTGAACTGTTCCTTCAGCAGGGCGCCGAGTTTGGTCGTGCCGCTGGCGGCAGAGGAATAATCCGCTGCTGCCTCGGGCGGATCGACCTCATCCTTGGCGCGAATCGAAAGCGCCAGCTGACGACCCTTGCGATCCATGCCGGTGAACTTGGCTTCCACCGCATCACCCACCTTCAGGTGCAAGGTGGCATCGTCGATGCGCTCCTTGGCGATGTCGTTGGCACGCAGGTAACCCTCCACGCCATCACCCAGGTCGATCACGGCACCCTTGGCGTCGACTTCCTTGACGGTACCGTTGACGATCGTGCCACGCGGGTTGGCCGCCATGAACTGACCAAACGGGTCCTGCTCCATCTGCTTGATGCCCAGCGAGATGCGCTCGCGCTCCGGATCCACGGCCAGCACCACGGCCTCGATCTCCTCGCCCTTCTTGAAGTCGCGCACGAGATCTTCGCCAGAAACCTGCCAGGAGATATCGGACAGATGCACCAAGCCATCGATGCCGCCTTCCAAGCCGATGAACACACCGAAATCGGTGATCGACTTGATCTGGCCAGAGACCTTGTCGCCTTTCTTGTGCATGGCGGCAAACGCTTCCCACGGGTTCGAGCGGGTCTGCTTGATGCCCAGCGAGATGCGGCGACGCTCTTCATCCACGTCCAGCACGGTCACTTCGGTCTCGTCACCGACCTGGACCACCTTGGCCGGGTTGACGTTCTTGTTGGTCCAATCCATTTCGGATACGTGCACCAGGCCTTCCACACCCGGCTCGATCTCGACGAAGCAGCCGTAATCGGTGACGTTGGAAACCTTGCCGAAGATGCGGCTGCCGACCGGGTAACGACGCGAGATGTTCACCCACGGATCATCGCCCAGCTGCTTCAGGCCCAGCGAAACGCGGTTGCGCTCCTTGTCGTACTTCAGCACGCGCACGTCGAGCTCGTCGCCCACATTGACCACTTCAGACGGATGACGTACGCGCTTCCACGCCATGTCAGTGATGTGCAGCAGGCCATCAATGCCGCCCAGGTCCACGAATGCACCGTAATCGGTGAGATTCTTGACCACGCCCTTGATGACGGCACCCTCGACCAGGCGCTCCAACAGCTTCTCGCGCTCCTCGGAGAACTCGGTCTCGACGACGGCACGGCGGCTGACCACCACGTTGTTGCGCTTGCGATCCAGCTTGATGATCTTGAACTCGAGTTCCTTGCCCTCGAGGTAGGTTGGCTCGCGCACCGGGCGCACGTCGACCAGGGAGCCGGGCAGGAATGCGCGGACGTCCTTGATGTCGACGGTGAAGCCGCCCTTGACCTTGCCGGAAATCATGCCGGTAATGGTCTCTTCCTTGTCGAACGCCTGCTCCAGGTCGTCCCACACCATCGAGCGCTTGGCCTTCTCGCGCGACAGCTTGGTCTCGCCGAAACCGTCTTCCAGGGCTTCGAGGGCTACCTTCACCTCGTCGCCAACCTGCACTTCCAACACACCATCTTCGCCCTTGAACTGCTCGATCGGGACGATGCCTTCGCTCTTCAAGCCGGCGTTGATCACGACAACGTCGTTGCGGATTTCCACAACGATACCGCTGACGATGGCGCCGGGTTTCAGCTTGGCGATGGCCTGCTGGCTCTGTTCAAACAGTTCGGCAAAACTTTCAGTCATGTTGATTCCATAGTGGGAAAAGACCGTGGGTCCGTTGCGCTGGGATGGGTTGTTGCGCAGGAACCATCCGGTCCACCGGTTGGGGGTGCCTCAGGCGGCTCGCGCGGAGCTGACCGTCGTCACCGTGGGTCAAAACCCCCTGCCATGACAGGGGCACAAAAATCGCCGCACAATCCCCTCAGGACCGCACGACGGCGAGCACTTTCACAACGACCTCGTCGATGGCCATCCCGGTGGAGTCGACCAGAACGGCATCGCCGGCGGGCTTGAGCGGCGCGACCGCACGCGATGCATCGCGGCTGTCACGCGCCTCAATTTCGCGTTGAAGGCCGCCAAGTGTAACGCTGAGCCCCTTTTCCTTCAACTGCTTATAGCGTCTTTTCGCTCGCTCGGCGGCACTCGCCGTGAGAAAAACCTTGTGCGCCGCATCGGGGAAGATGACGGTGCCCATGTCGCGCCCGTCCGCGACCAGCCCAGGCGCCTTGCGAAAGCCCAGTTGCAGCGCCACCAGGGCCTGGCGCACGGTCGGCATCGAGGCAATGGCCGAGGCGGCTGCCCCGGCGGTTTCGGTGCGCAACTCGTCGGTGGCGTCGTGCCCATTGACGATCACTCGGGTCCCGCTTCCGTCCACCGCCGCCCGGAACCGGATCTTCGTTCCCTGGGCACAGCGGGTCACCGCTTCCACATCCGACAAATCCAGCCCGGCCGTGCCGGCGGCATAGCCCACCGCACGGTACAAGGCACCTGAATCCAGCAGTCGCCAGCCCAGCCGCTCAGCCACCAAGGTGCTGATGGTGCCTTTGCCCGATCCCGACGGCCCGTCGATGGTGAGCACCGGAACTGAAGCGGCATCGGTCATGACAACATCCTGGCGACAACGGAAAAGCCGGCAGTCTAACGCGTTGACCCTACCTGCCACCCGTGCTATCTAGCCCGTCTACCCAGCTTGCAAGTGATGGCTCTCCCACCTGATGAATGATCTTCGTCGCGAGTTCGACCAAGCCGCCAAGGATGTCCAGCGGCTGGCCAAACGGCCTGACAACGACACCTTGCTGAAGCTGTACGCCCTCTACAAACAGGCGTGCGAGGGCGATCTGAGACGCGCGCAGCCTGGCTTCTTCGACTTCGTCGGCACCGCCAAGCACGAGGCCTGGGCGCAGTTGAATGGCGTCCCAGAAGAGGAAGCCATGCATCGCTACATTTCGTTGGTGCAGCAGTTGCTGTCCTGAAGACAGGTCCTGGCGTCAACCCAGCGCTTGCTTTCGGGGGCCGAACACCGGCACATTCATACGACCGTTTGACACGCCCGTGGATCGCATGAACTACCCCAACCTGTTTGCCCCGCTCGATCTGGGCCACGTCACCCTGCCCAACCGCATCCTGATGGGCTCGATGCACACCGGGCTGGAAGACAAGGCCCGCGACTACGACAAGCTGGCAGCGTATTTCGCCGAACGTGCCCGTGGCGGTGTTGGTCTGATGGTTACCGGCGGCATCTCGCCGAGTATCGAAGGCTGGCTCAAGCCGTTCGGCGGCAGGCTCACCTTGCCTTGGCACAAGCCGCGCCATCGCAAGCTCACCGATGCCGTGCACGCCGAAGGTGGGCGTATCTGCATGCAGATACTGCACGCGGGGCGCTACGGCTACCACCCACTGTCGGTGGCGCCCTCGAAGATCAAGTCGCCGATCACCCCGTTCATGCCACGCGCGCTCTCGGCGCGTGGCATTGAGCGCACCATCCATGACTTCGTCCATTGCGCGAAGCTGGCCCGGGACGCCGGCTACGACGGCGTCGAAATCATGGGCTCGGAAGGCTACCTGATCAACGAGTTCATCGCGGCACGCACCAACCAGCGCAGCGATGCGTGGGGTGGCGATGTAGCGCGACGCATGCGATTCCCCGTGGAGATCGTGCGCCGCACGCGCGAAGCCGTCGGGCGCGACTTCATCATCATCTATCGCCTTTCCATGCTGGATCTGGTCGAAGGTGGCCAGGACTGGAGCGAAGTCGTGGCATTGGCCAAGGCCGTCGAAACGGCAGGCGCCAGCATCATCAATACCGGCATCGGCTGGCATGAGGCGCGCATCCCCACGATCGTCACCAGCGTGCCCCGCGCCGGCTTTGCCTGGGTCACGCAGAAACTCAAGGGCGAGGTGGCGATTCCGCTGGTTGCCACCAACCGCATCAACATGCCGGACGTGGCCGAGCGAATCCTGGTCAATGGCGAAGCCGACATGGTGTCGATGGCGCGCCCCCTGCTGGCCGACCCGGCGTGGGCGAACAAGGCGAAAGCCGGCCGCAGCGAGCGGATCAATACCTGCATCGCCTGCAACCAGGCTTGTCTGGATCACGTGTTCCAGAACAAGCGCGCCAGTTGCCTGGTCAATCCACGCGCCTGCCACGAAACCGAGCTGAAAATCGAGCCGGCTCGTTCACGCAAGCGCATCGTCGTGGTCGGTGCCGGCCCGGCCGGCATGGCTTGCGCCAGCGTGCTGGGCGAACGTGGCCACCAGGTAACCTTGATTGACCGGGCGGCCGAGATCGGTGGGCAGTTCAACTACGCCAAGCAGATTCCCGGCAAGGAAGAATTTCATGAAACGCTGCGCTATTTCCGGCATCAGCTGGACGACACTGGCGTTGACGTTCAACTCGGGAAAGCCGCGGACGCGGCATCACTGCGCGCGGGTGGCTACGACGAAGTGGTGATCGCCACCGGCGTCACACCACGCCGGGTGGAATTCCCGGGGAGCGATAACCCCCGCGTACTGAGTTATCTGGACGTGCTTGCGCAGCACCGCGAGGTTGGCGCGAAGGTAGCGATCATCGGTGCCGGCGGCATCGGCTTCGACGTCGCCGAATTCCTGGTCGAGCACGTGCCCTCGCCCACTACGGACGTCGCTCGCTGGGCTCGCGAATGGGGCGTGGACATGGACCTGCAGCAACGCAGCGGCCTGCAACCAGCACGCCCGGAAGTGCCGGCGCGACAAGTCTGGCTGCTCCAGCGCAGCGAGGGACGCCTCGGCGCACGGCTCAACAAAACTACGGGTTGGGTACATCGGGCGACGCTGAAAGCCAAGCGAGTAACCATGCTGGGCAACGTCCGCTACGAGCGCTTCGACGACCACGGCTTGCACGTCAACGTCGATGGCAAGGCGCAGGTTCTCCCGGTCGACCACGTCGTGGTGTGCGCGGGCCAGGAGCCAAACCGTCGGCTGGCTGACGAACTGATCGCCGCCGGCCTGACCGTGCACGTGATCGGTGGCGCCGACGTGGCAGCGGAGCTGGACGCAAAGCGCGCCATCGATCAGGGCACTCGCTTGGCCAGCACGATCTGAGTCACCGCAATGCCATTTGGCAAAAAAGAAAGCGCCCCGCAGGAAAGACGCATCGACATGGGCTCGGGGGGAGTTGAACCAGATGTCGTATTTAGCGTCGCTGCGGGGCGAGGGCCACCGTCACCGAGGGGAAGGGTGGTGGCGGGACCAAGTCATTTTATGATCGATGGAATAAAGTATCTAATATATATTTACGGTCATACTGATTCGAAATCGCTATATGTTTGATTTTCGCCAATTGCGCTACTTCGTGGCCGTGGCCGAGGAGCTCAGCTTCACCCGCGCGGCCCTGCGCTTGCATCTTTCGCAGCCGCCCCTGTCGCAACAAATTCAATCCCTGGAGCGGGACCTGGGAGTGCGCCTGCTGGAGCGCAACAAGCGCCACGTCGCGTTGACCGAGCCAGGACGTGTCTTTCTTGAACAAGCCAGGCAGATCCTGGCCAAGGCGGACGAGGCATGCAGCCAGGTGGCCGCTGCCGCCGCTGGCTACAGCGGTCATCTGCGCCTGGCCTATACGGTGTCGGTCTCGTTTCACCCGGCGCTGCCGCGAACCTTGCTGCGCTACGGGCAAATCGCACCCAAGGTCGGTCTCGAACTCAGCGAGATGTACACCGAGCCGCAATTTACCGCCCTGCTCGCCGGCGAAATCGATGCCGGCTTTGTCCGCGGCGAGCCGGCGCACGCGCAGGATGCACGCAACCTGCGACTGAGCGTCATTGACCGCGAACCGCTGTTGCTCGCCATGCCTGCCGGCCACCCATTGGCCAGCCGCAGCGGACTGGGCTTGGCCGAGGTCGCTGGCGACGCTTTTGTGTCCCAGCCGCGCGCCTTGGCCGCCACGCTGTACGACCGATTGGCGACCTTGGCACACAACGCGAATTTCCAGCCGTCCATTGTTCAGCACGCCCAACAGATCAACGGCTTGCTGGCCTTGGTCGCCGCCGGATTCGGGCTGGCTCTGGTACCGGCCAGCATCCGCGCCGTGCGCCTGGCCGGCGTCGTGTACGTGCCGCTGGAGGACCCCGATGCGTTCTTGCTGCTGGCCGTAGCCTCTCGCGCCAACGATCACTCGCCGACCTTGCAGCAATTCCTGGCTACGGTGACTGAAACAGCCGTTGCCCCAGGCTTGTGACAGCTCATTGGAATCATTATACTTGCGAGCTTGGATTTTTCTTTTCGTGTCAGGAGCCAGCCGTGAAGGTGCTTAACTCTTTGAAGTCCGCCAAGGCGCGGCACCGCGACTGCAAGATTGTGCGTCGTCGCGGCAAGGTGTTCGTGATCTGCAAGAGCAACCCCCGTTTCAAGGCTCGCCAGCGCTGAGTTCAGCGCGCAGCGACGCCATCAAAAAAGGCCGCTTACGCGGCCTTTTTTGATGGTCGTCTGCCGGCCTGCGCGAAAACATCACAGGCACATCAAACCACCCTCATATGTAACGGACGTCGACGATCTCGTAGTGCTTGACGCCGTTGGGAGCGGTAAATTCAATGCTGTCGCCGGCATTCTTGCCGATCAACGCACGGGCAATCGGCGACGTCACCGCGATCAGGTGCCGCTTGATGTCGGCTTCGAGGTCACCCACGATCTGGTAGGTCACCGCTGTGCCACTGTCTTCGTCATCGAGGTCGACAGTCGCCCCGAACACGACCTTCTTGCCCGCGTTGAGCCGGGCGACGTCAATGACCTCGGCGTTCGACAGCAAGCCCTCCAACTGCGCAATTCGCCCTTCGGTGAAACCCTGCAGCTCACGTGCGGAGTGATACTCGGCGTTCTCCTTGAGATCGCCATGCGCCCTCGCCTCGGCAATGGCCGCGATAATGTGAGGACGATCGATCGACTTCAGCCGTTCGAGTTCTGCGCGCAGGCGCTCGGAACCGGTTTTGGTAATGGGGGGGCGACTCATGTGCCGAGCTCCTGATGCAATTCCTGCAGACTGTGTACTTCGTCACTACCACGGAAATCCAGTGAATGCACCAGCGCGCGGGCACCTGCCACCGTGGTGGAGTACGTGACGCGATGTTGCAACGCTTCGCGCCGGATCGAGAACGAATCGGCGATCGCCTGCTTGCCCTCGGTCGTGTTGACAATGTAGACGATTTCGCCATTCTTGATGGCATCGACAATGTGCGGGCGACCCTCGAGCACCTTGTTGACGCGTTCGCACGTCACGCCATGCGCGGTCAGATAGCTGGCGGTGCCAGCGGTCGCCACCAAACTGAAACCACGTGCGACGATCTCGTTGGCCACCGGCAACAAGCACTCCTTGTCGGCATCGCGCACCGACAGGAACACCTTGCCCAGGACCGGCGGGCGGATGCCTGCCGCTTCATGACCGCGCGCAAATGCCGCGCCGAAGCTGCGCCCCACCCCCATCACTTCGCCAGTGGAACGCATCTCTGGTCCGAGAATGGGGTCGACGTTCTGGAACTTCAAGAACGGGAAGATCGCCTCTTTCACCGAGTAATACGCAGGTATCACCTCCCGGGTCGCCCCCAGGCTGGCCAGGCTGCGCCCGGCCATCACGCGGGCGGCGATCTTTGCCAGCGGCACGCCGGTAGCCTTGGACACGAATGGCACGGTACGCGACGCCCGCGGGTTCACTTCCAGGATGTAAACGGTCTCCCCCTGGATCGCGAACTGCGTGTTCATCAGGCCGATGACCTTCAGTTCCTTCGCCATCGCGGTAGCCTCGCGGCGCAGTTCATCCTGTACTGACAGGCTCAGCGAGTAGGGCGGCAGCGAGCAGGACGAATCGCCGGAATGCACGCCAGCCTCCTCGATATGTTCCATGATCCCGCCGATCAGCACGTTGCCTTCGGCATCGGCGATCACGTCCACGTCCACTTCCACTGCATGGTCGAGAAAACGATCCAGCAGCACTGGCGAATCATTCGAGACTTTCACCGCATCGCGGATGTAGCGTGACAGGTCGGCGTCATCGTGCACCACTTCCATCGCACGGCCGCCAAGCACGTAGCTCGGCCGCACCACCAGCGGATAGCCGATCTCGCGTGCCAGCGCCAGCGCCTCGTCGGCATTGCGTGCGGTACGGTTCGGCGGTTGTCGCAGACCGATCTTCTGAATCATGTGCTGGAAACGTTCGCGATCCTCGGCCAGGTCGATCGAGTCGGGACTGGTGCCGATGATCGGCACGCCCGCCGCCTCCAGCGCGCGCGCCAGCTTCAACGGGGTCTGCCCGCCGTACTGCACGATCACGCCCTTCGGCTTTTCCAGGTGGACGATTTCCAGCACATCCTCCAGTGTCACCGGCTCGAAGTACAGACGATCGGACGTGTCGTAGTCGGTCGACACAGTCTCCGGGTTGCAATTGATCATGATGGTTTCGTAACCATCCTCGCGCAGCGCCAGCGAGGCGTGCACGCAACAATAGTCGAACTCGATACCTTGCCCGATCCGGTTCGGACCGCCACCAAGGACGATGATTTTGTCGCGATCAGTCGGCGCCGCTTCGCATTCTTCCTCGTAGGTCGAATACATGTAAGCCGTGCTGGTAGCGAACTCGGCCGCGCAGGAATCCACCCGTTTGTACACCGGGCGCACACCCAGCGTATGGCGCAGATGGCGTACCGCGGCCTCGTCGGTATTCAGCAATTCGGCAACGCGCGCATCGGCGAAGCCAAGCCGCTTGAGTTCGCGCATCCGCGGCGCGTCGAGCGCCGTGATCCCCGCCGCGACGACCTCGTTCTCAGCCAGCACGATGTCCTCGAACGCGGCGAGAAACCACGGATCGATCCGGCTCAGGTCATAGATCTCCTCCAGCGAAAGGCCGGCGCGGAAGGCATCGGCCACGTGGAACACGCGATCCGGGCGCGGCTCGCGCAGTTCGCGCTTGAGTGTGGCCATGCCGGCGTCGGTGCTGAGGTCCAGCTCGGTCGGATTGAGGCCGGTCTTGCCGATCTCCAGCCCGCGCAATGCCTTCTGCAGTGATTCCTGGAACGTTCTGCCCACCGCCATCACCTCGCCCACTGACTTCATCTGGGTGGTGAGGCGTGCGTCGGCGGTGGGGAATTTCTCGAACGCAAAACGCGGAATCTTTGTGACCACGTAGTCGATCGACGGTTCGAACGAGGCCGGGGTCAGCCCGCCGGTGATGTCGTTCCTCAACTCGTCCAGCGTGTAGCCGACGGCCAGCTTGGCCGCGACCTTCGCAATCGGGAAGCCGGTGGCTTTCGATGCCAGTGCCGATGAGCGCGACACGCGCGGATTCATCTCGATGACGACGACTTGACCATTCGCGGGATTGATGCCGAACTGCACGTTGGAGCCACCGGTGTCCACGCCGACCTTGCGCAATACCGCGATCGAGGCGTCGCGCAGACGCTGGTATTCCTTGTCGGTGAGGGTCTGCGCCGGCGCCACGGTGATCGAGTCACCGGTGTGCACGCCCATCGGATCGAGGTTCTCGATCGCGCAGACGATGATGCAATTGTCTGCCGTGTCGCGAACCACCTCCATTTCGAATTCCTTCCAGCCGAGCACGGATTCCTCGACCAGCACCTCACCCACTGGCGAAAGCTCCAGGCCGTGCTTGACGACTTGTTCGAACTCTTCGCGGTTGTAGGCGATGCCGCCGCCGGTGCCACCGAGCGTGAAGCTGGGCCGGATCACGGTCGGATAGCCCACCTTGACCTGAACCTCAAGCGCCTGCTCGAACGTGCGCACGATCTCGGCCTTTGGGCACGTCAGTCCGATCTCACCCATTGCCACGCGGAACAGCTCGCGGTCCTCGGCCATGCGAATCGCTTCGCGCCGGGCACCGATCAGCTCGACGTCGTATTTCTCCAATACGCCATGATCGGCCAGGTCAAGTGCGCAATTGAGGCCGGTCTGACCACCCATTGTGGGCAGCACCGCGTCGGGGCGCTCCTTGGCGATGATGCGCTCCACCATCTGCCAGTTGATCGGTTCGATGTAGACCGCGTCGGCGGTATCCGGGTCGGTCATGATCGTGGCCGGGTTGGAGTTCACCAGGATTACCCGATAGCCCTCCTCCTTCAACGCCTTGCACGCCTGCGCGCCGGAATAGTCGAACTCGCAAGCCTGGCCGATCACGATCGGGCCGGCACCAATGATGAGGATGCTCTTGATATCGGTACGCTTGGGCATCTCAGTGCGACTCCTGCATCAGCGCGGCAAAACGTTTGAACAGATAACCAACATCGTGCGGGCCGGGACTGGCCTCGGGGTGACCCTGGAAACAGAAGGCAGGACGATCGGTCAACGCAAAACCCTGCAGCGAACCATCGAACAACGAGACATGCGTCACCCGCACGTTCGGCGGCAGGCTGGCCGAATCGACCGCAAACCCGTGGTTCTGCGAGGTGATCAGTACGCGACCATCGTCCAGGTCCTTGACCGGGTGGTTGGCACCGTGATGCCCGAACTTCATCTTCAAGGTCCTGCCGCCGAGCGCCAGGGCCATCAACTGATGCCCCAGGCAAATACCCAGCAGCGGCAGCTTCGCATCAAGCAGTTCACGGGTGGCCGCGATCGCGTAATCGCAGGCGGCCGGATCGCCCGGCCCGTTGGACAACACCACGCCATCGGGCTGCATCGCCAGCACCTCGGCCGCAGGCGTCTGCGGCGGGACCACCGTCAGGTCGCAACCCTGTTCCGCCAGCAGGCGCAGGATGTTGAGCTTGGTGCCAAAATCGTAGACCACCACCTTGAATCGCATGACAGGCTGGTTGAATGCGGCGCGGTCGAGGTCGTAGACACCCTGGTTCCACGCATAGGATTTGGCGGTGCCGACCACCTTCGCCAGGTCCAAACCATCGAGGCCGGAAAATCCGCGTGCCTTGGCCAACGCGGTCTCGGCGTCGACCTTTTCGCCGGCCACGATGCAGCCGGCCAACGCACCCTTGTCGCGCAGGATGCGGGTAAGCCGGCGCGTGTCGATGCCCGCGATCGCCACCGTACCGTGACGATCAAGGTATTCGGGCAGGCTCTCCTTGCAGCGCCAGTTGCTGGGGCGACGCGGCACGTCGCGTACGATCAGTCCGGCGGCATGCACAACGGTCGATTCCACGTCTTCGTCGTTGACGCCGGTGTTGCCGACATGCGGATAGGTCAGGGTAACGATCTGACGCGCATAAGAGGGATCGGTGAGGATTTCCTGGTAGCCGGTCATCGCCGTGTTGAAGACAACCTCGCCGACGGTTTCTCCAGCGGCGCCAACGGCATGACCGTGGAACACGCTGCCGTCTTCGAGGGCCAGCAGAGCAGGTAGGGACATACGGTAACCGCCTTTTGAGATGCAGCGAAGTCCGCAAGCCGTTGCACTGCTGGCTTGTGGCGCTGAGGAAGGGAAAGATCCGGGCGGGTAGAAATGATAGGCTGCGACCGCGTTTCTGTCCACCTCACGCCGCCTGAATCGCAGTCTTGACGCCCGGTCGCCAGCGCCAGGCAGGCGTTACACTAGGCACCATTTCAATGGGGTTGAATGTCTCATGGGTGCCGCCGTCCTGCTTGATCCCGCGCGTCTCGATCGCCCGGATACCACGGTGCAGCGCCAGCCGTTTCCGCTCATGGTGGCTCACGGCCAGCTGCCAAACGAAATGCGCAACGACCTCGATCGAGACTTCCCGCGCTACAGCAGTGCCGGTTTTTTTCCGTACGACCCGAGCGATTGCGGCGCGAGCATCAACGCGCTGATAGAAAACCTGACGTCACCGGCGTTCGCCCACGCCGTCGGGCAACGTCTGGACATCGAAAACCTTGATCAGTACCCCACCCTGGTGACTCTGTGCCGGCTGCTCAACAAACGCCACGGCACGATCCACACCGACAGCAAATCGAAGATTGCCACGGCGCTGCTCTATTTGAATACGCAGTGGCCGGACACCAGCGCCGGGTGCCTGCGTTTCCTGCACAGCATCGATGACATCGACAGCATGGCCTTGCCGGAACTTATTCCACTGTACGGCGAATTTGCCGTGTTCAAGCGCTGCGAAAACTCCTTCCACGGCCACCTGCCCTTCGAAGGCGAGCGTCGGGTCATCCAGGTCGCCTGGCTCACCAGCGAGGAAGAGAAGTTGCGCAAGACCAAGCGCGGCAATTTCTCGCGCACGTTCAAGAAAGTGTTTGGTCGACTCGATACTCGCCTGGGTGCGGGCCGCGATCGCAACGCATCACACCGCGACTGACGGAGCCGCTTCAGCGCGACGCGGCAACCACGTCGTCCAGTTGCCAATGACCTGGACCGTGGCCGGCCAACCAGTACGCGGCCTGCAAGGCTCCCCGCGCGAAGATCGAGCGGTCAGTGGCGCGATGAATCAATTCCAGCCGTTCGCCCTGCCCGATCAACATCGCAGTATGCTCGCCGACGATGTCGCCACCGCGCACCGTGGCAAAGCCGATACTGCCTTCAGGACGTTTGCCAGTCTGGCCTTCGCGGCTGTAGATTGCCGCCGCTTCCAGCGAGACCTGGCGTGCCGCCGCAGCGGCACGCCCCAGCGCAAGCGCGGTGCCTGAAGGAGCGTCCTGCTTGCGATTGTGATGCGCCTCGACAATCTCCAGATCCCAATCTGGCAAGGCCGCCGCCGCTTCGTGCAACAGCCGCGCCAGCACCGCCACGCCCAGGCTGAAATTGGCCGCGCGCAGGATCGCCAATCGGTTGCAGGCGTCAGCCAATCGTTGTTGCAACCCTGCCTCGATACCGGTGGTGCCACTGACCAGAGCCACGCCGTGGGCCAGGCAGTGGTCGAGCGCGCTGGCAAGCGCCAGCGGGGCGCTGAAATCAATCACCACATCGAGTGACGGGGCATCATCCCACCCATGCGTGTAACACAACGAGCCGGCATGACCGGGATGGACTGGACGGCCATCCTGATCTGAACCCGGCGCCACCACGGCATGGGTAAGTTCGAAGCGCGCGTCATCGCGCAGCAGCTCGAGCAGGGCGACGCCCATGCGCCCGGAGGCTCCGTTGATCGCCAGGCGCAGGGGTCGGGTCATCCGCGGGCTCCGTTCATGACATTCTCGTGTTGCATGCTAATGCCTGCACGCTCGGCTCAGGCCGTGACCTTCGACCAGAATTTCTTCACGCCGTCGACCCAGCCCTTGGCGCGTGGGGTGTGCTTGTCAGCATCGTTGCCGTCGAAGGTAGCCTCCAACGACTCCAGCAATTCGCGTTGCTGCTTCGTCAGTCGCACCGGCGTTTCCACCACCACCCGGCAGATCAGGTCACCGTGGCGACTGCTGCGTACCGACTTGACGCCGCGGCCACGCAGTCGGAACTGGGTACCGGTCTGCGTTTCCGGCGGAATGTTGACCGGCACCTCGCCCTCCAGTGTCGGCACCGGCAGCGCCACGCCCAGGGCCGCCTGCGAGAAGCGGATCGGCAGTTCGCAATACAGGTCGCTGCCGTCCCGCTGGAAGATCGGGTGCTCGCGCACACGCACCTCGACATAGAGGTCGCCAGCCGGCGCACCGGACGGCCCGGCTTCACCTTGCCCGCTCAGGCGGATGCGATCGCCATTGTCGACGCCCTCGGGGATTTGCACCGACAGCGTGCGCGTTTCCTCGATGCGCCCTTCACCGTGGCACTGGCGGCATGGATTCTCGATCGTCTGGCCGGTGCCACCGCAGTGCGGGCAAGCCTGCTGGATCGAGAAAATGCCGTTCTGCATGCGCACCTGGCCATGACCATGGCAGGTCGCGCACTGGCCAACCTTGCCATCCGCCGAACCCGTGCCGTTGCAATGGTGGCAGTTGACCTGGGTAGGTATCTCAATCTGCTTGCTGATACCGAACACGGCCTCTTCGAGGTCGAGCTCCATGATGTAGCGCAGGTCGGAACCCCGCCGCGGACGGCCACGACCACCACCGTTCCTGCCGAAAATATCGCCGAAAATATCGCCGAAAACATCGCCGACATCGCCGAAGCCGGCACCACCGCGGCCGCCCATGCCGCTCTCGAAAGCAGCATGTCCATGCTGGTCGTACGACGCGCGCTTGCGCGCGTCGGACAGTACCTCGTAGGCCTCCTTGGCCTCCTTGAACTTGTCCTGCGCGGTGGGATCGTCCGGGCAGCGATCCGGGTGATATTTCATCGCCAGCCGACGGAACGATTTTTTCAGTTCGACGTCGCTGGCACTGCGCCCGACGCCCAGCACCTCGTAGTAGTCACGCTTGCTCATTCATACATCCACATTTGCTTGTCGCGCCCCAGTCTGCCATCAGCAAAACAGCCCGCGCCGGATGGATTCCTGGCGCGGGCTGATCGATCGGCCGTACCGATAACGATGCCGCTTATTGCTTGTCGTCCTTCACCTCGGTGAATTCGGCATCGACCACGTCATCCGGCTGGGACGACCCGCCCGGCGCGGACTGCGCACCGGCATCGGCCGAGCCACCACCCTGCGCCGCGGCGTACAGCGCCTGAGCCACCTGCTCCAGCTTCTCGACCTTGGATTCGATCGCCGCCTTGTCGTCACCGTCCTTGACCTTTTCCAGATCGGACAACGCGCCTTCGATCGTGCTGAGCTGATCCGCCGGCACCTTGTCACCATGCTCCTTCAATGCGCTGCGGGTGGCATGCACCAACTGGTCGGCCTTGTTGCGCGCGACCACCAGTTCCTGGAACTTCTTGTCTTCTTCCTTGTTCGCCTCGGCGTCGGCAACCATGCGCTGAATCTCTTCCTCGGACAGGCCCGAGCCGGCCTTGATCTCGATCTTCTGTTCCTTGCCGGTCTTCTTGTCCTTGGCCGACACGTGCAGGATGCCGACTTCGACCTGTGGCATACCGCGTGGCGCCGGGTCGATGCCCTGCAGGTCGAACTTGCCCAGCGACTTGTTCGCACTGGCCCGCTCGCGCTCACCTTGCAGCACGTGCACGGTCACCGCGGTCTGGTTGTCATCGGCGGTGGAGAACGTCTGCGCGGCCTTGGTCGGCACGGTGGTGTTCTTTTCGATCAGCTTGGTCATCACACCGCCCATCGTCTCGATGCCGAGCGACAGCGGGGTAACGTCCAGCAGCAACACGTCCTTGACCGTGCCACCCAGCACGCCGCCCTGGATTGCCGCGCCCACGGCGACGGCTTCATCCGGGTTGACGTCCTTGCGCGGCTCCTTGCCGAAGAAGTCCTTGACCGCTTCCTGCACCTTCGGCATGCGGGTCTGGCCACCGACCAGGATCACATCGTTTATGTCGGAAACGCGCAGGCCGGCGTCGTTCAACGCGGTACGGCACGGCTCGATGGTGCGCTTGACCAGATCCTCCACCAGCGCCTCGAGCTTGGCCCGGGTCAGCTTGATGTTGAGGTGCTTCGGACCGGACGCGTCGGCCGTCACGTACGGCAGGTTCACGTCGGTCTGGTGGTTGGTGGACAGCTCAATCTTGGCGCGCTCGGCGGCGTCTTTCAGCCGCTGCAGGGCCAGCGGGTCCTTGCGCAGATCGATGCCCTGCTCCTTCTGGAATTCCTCAACCAGATAGTCGATGACGCGCATGTCGAAGTCCTCGCCACCGAGGAAGGTGTCGCCATTGGTGGCCAGCACCTCGAACTGCTTCTCGCCGTCAACTTCGGCGATCTCGATGATCGACACGTCAAAGGTGCCGCCGCCCAGGTCGTAGACCACGATCTTGCGATCGCCGCCCTTCTTGTCCAGGCCGTAGGCCAGGGCTGCCGCGGTCGGCTCGTTGATGATGCGCTTCACTTCCAGGCCGGCGATCTTGCCAGCGTCCTTGGTGGCCTGGCGCTGACTGTCGTTGAAGTACGCCGGCACGGTGATCACCGCTTCGGTGATTGTCTCGCCGAGATAGTCCTCGGCGGTCTTCTTCATCTTCATCAGCACCTTGGCTGAGATCTCCTGCGGCGCCATCTGCTTGCCGTCGGCGGTCTGCACCCAGGTGTCGCCGTTGCCATGGGCAATGATGTCGAACGGCACGACAGCCAAGTCCTTCTGCACCTCGGCGTCGGTGAACTTGCGGCCGATCAGTCGCTTCACCGCATAAAAAGTGTTCTTGGGGTTGGTCACGCCCTGACGCTTGGCCGACGCGCCCACCAGTACCTCGCCGTCCTTGGTGAAGGCCACGATGGACGGCGTGGTGCGATCGCCTTCCGAGTTTTCGATGACCTTGGCCGTGCTGCCGTCCATCACGGACACGCAGGAGTTCGTGGTGCCCAGGTCGATGCCGATGATCTTGCCCATGTGTATGCTCCGGATCTATTGACGGCCACACGGCCGCGATGGTTTTCAGATGGGGTTCTGCCGTGGCGATTCAATGCCGGCGACGCCCCGGGTGCGATATTGCAAACTTCAGCGGCGTGGCGATTCAGCCAGCGCCGACGCAAAATGTTCAGTCTTTCGCCACAGCGACCAGCGCCGGACGCAACAGGCGATCATTCAGCACGTAGCCTTTCTGCAGCACGCTGACCACCGTGCCTGGCGCCTTGCCCGGCGCCTCGACGATGCTCACCGCGTGATGACGCTCCGGATCGAGCGGCTGGCCGATGGGATCGACTTGTGCCATGCCATGGCTCTCAGCGACCTTCAGCAAGGCCTTGAGGGTCAGGCTGAGTCCTTCACGCATCGAGGTCAGATCGCCGCCCTCGACCGCCAGGCCGCTCTCCAATCCGTCGTATACCGGCAGCAGCTCGCTCAGCAACTTCTCGTTGGCGAAACGCCGGGCCTGCTCCAGGTCACGATGCAGGCGACGGCGCTGGTTCTCGATCTCGGCCTTTTCCCGCAATATCCCCTCGTGCAACTCAGCGTTGCTGGTTTCCAGCTCGGCCACGCGAGCCTGCCATCGGGCGAGCTCACTGGTCGCAGGCTCGCCTTGCGCGCCCTGATCCAGCGCCTCGTCGTGCGGCTGAGCGTCGTTGTTGTGCATGCATCACTCCAAACAAAAGTCCACGGCCGGCACAGGGGCCCGCCATCCAATTCACGAAAAAACCGTCTCTGGTGCCGGTTATAGGGTCGTCGCGACGCGATTCAAGGCGTCGCTGAGCAATCCGGCCGTCGCTTGTACCACCGGAATCACTCGCTCATAGGCCATCCGGGTCGGTCCGATCACGCCGATCGCACCCAACATCCGCCCCTGTGCGCCGTAGCTGGCCGTCACTACGCTGCAACCATCGAGCGCCGCGAAACCCGACTCCTCGCCGATGAACAGCCGCACACCGGGCGCCTTGGCGCAAACCTCCATCAGCTGCAGCAATTCGTTCTTCTGCTGGAATGCATCGAACAACTCACGCAACCGCTGCAGGTCGGCCAGCTCGGAATATGCCATCAGGTTGGTTTGGCCACTCACCAGCACGTCAGTAGCGCAGGCCTGCGGCGCGAACGAAGCGGTAGCCAGTTCCATCGTGCTGGCCAGCAAGCGATTCAGCTCGCTGCCAGTCTCGCGCACTTCGGCCAGCAGTTGCGCGCGGATGTCGTCCACGCGCAGCCCGGCGAAGTGGCTGTTGAGGTAGTTCGCGGCCTGCTCCAGCTCGCCGCTCGCCAGCTGCCTGGCCAGCTGCACGATGCGGTTCTGCACCTGATTGTCGGTAAATACCAGGATTACCAACACGCGCGCGTCCGGCAGCGCCACAAAATCGATATGGCGCAGCGGGAAGTCTGCCTGGCGCGGCACACTGACAACTCCGGCAAACCGGGTCATGGCCGACAACAGGATCGAAACATTACCGAGCAGGTCACGGGTGGTGGTCGGCCCGGTGGGTAGCTCGCTCTGCAGGCGCGCCATCTCGGCCCGCGGCAACGGCTGCAATTCGATCAGGCTGTCCACGAACAGGCGCAGGCCGCGCGGCGTGGGTACACGGCCGGCCGAGGTGTGCGGCGACGCAACCAGGCCCGCATCCTCCAGATCAGCCATGATGTTGCGGATCGTCGCCGGACTCACGTCCAGACCGGACGAACGCGACAGCGTGCGTGAACCGACCGGCTCGCCGTCGACCAGGTACTGGGCGATCAGCGTGCGCAACAGGCGCCGCGCGCGGGCATCGAGATCGTGGCCGTGTGGGTTGATCATGGCTGTAGCAATTCCTGAGACCTGACAGAAATAAGGTCTGCACGCGCAGCTTGCAAGCGAAAGCGGTGTTTTGCCACGCCGGGCTCCCGCTACAATCCATTCTCCTCCTTGCCGACCCGCCCATGCTTACTTCGCTCTACGTCCGCCATTTTGCCGTTGTCGAGGCTGCCGAGGTCACCTTTGGCCCGGGCCTGACCGTGGTCAGCGGCGAAACCGGTGCGGGCAAGTCGCTACTGGTCGATGCGCTGATGTTGCTGGCCGGCGCCCGCGCCGACAGCACCATGGTCCGGGCCGGCAGCGACCGCGCCGAACTCGCGGCGGAGTTTGACCTGAGCGACCTGCCCGAGGCGCGGGAATGGCTCAGTCGGGAAGAACTGGACGAAGACGGTGGCTGTCAACTGCGACGGGTTCTGCGCGTCGAAGGCAGCTCCAGGGCCTGGATCAACGGTCGTCCGGCCAACGCGCGCCAGCTCGGCGAGCTGGCGGCCCTGCTGGTCGAGATCCATGGCCAGCACGAACACCAGGCGCTGTTGTCGCGCTCGCACCAGTTGGCGTTGCTGGACGCCAGTGCCGGGCATGACAAACTGCTGGCGCAAATCAGGTTGCAGGCCCAGCAATGGCACGCATTGAACCAGCGCGTGCAAAAGCTCAGCGGTGGCGAGGATCGCGCGCAACGGATCGAGCTTCTGCGCCACGAACTCGACGAACTGGAGAGATGGGCGCTGCCGGCCGCCGAGCTGGCCGAACTCGAAACCAGCCATAAACGTCTGGCCAACGCCGACCGGTTGGCTGAGGGCAGCGCCGGCATCGTCGAGTTGCTCGACGGCGAAGGTGAGTTCGCATTGCGTCGGGCATTGAGCCGGGCGCACGCCGAACTCGGCAAGCTCGCGGCTCTGGACGACAAGCTGAGCCCATGGCTGGAGATGCTCGACAACGCCGGCATCCAACTGGGCGAAGCGGCTGACGGCCTGGGGCGCTATGCCCAGGATGTCGACCTGGACCCTGCCCGCTACGCCGAAGCCGACGAACAGTTGAGCCATATGCACGCGCTGTCGCGCCGCCACCGGCTGCCGCCAGAAGAGCTGTACAACAAGCTGATTGAACTTCGTGCAGAGCTGATCGAACTCGAGGGCGCCGGAGACGCGCTGGAGCAACTGGCCACCCAACGCGAACAGCTACGCGACGAGTACCTCCGCGCAGCAGACTTGCTGAGCCAGTCCCGCGCGGTTGCAGCAAAAAAGCTCGGCGAGGATGTCACCGCGCTGATGGGCGATCTGGGCATGGCCGGGGGCATCTTGCAGATTGAACTTGAGTCCGCGGCTACGGATCAGCCCGACGCGCAAGGGCGGGAACGCTGCGAGTTGCTGGTGAGCGCCAACCCTGGCCAGCCACCCCGGCCGCTGCGCAAGGTCGCCTCGGGCGGCGAGTTGGCACGTATCAGCCTGGCGATCGAAGTCGCCACGCTCGGCAAGAGCTCGATCGGCAGCATGATTTTTGACGAGGTCGACAGCGGCATCGGTGGTGCGGTGGCCGAAGTGGTCGGGCAGAAGTTGCGCGCGCTGGGCGCCCAGCGCCAAGTACTGTGCGTAACCCATCTGCCGCAGGTGGCAGCCCAGGGTCATGCCCACCTGCGGGTGAGCAAGCACACCGATGGCGACGTCACCCGCACCCAGATTGACCGGCTCGATGCCGTCGGCCGGCGCGATGAGTTGGCGCGCATGCTTGGTGGCGTGGAGATCACCCGGGAAACCCGGGCACACGCCAGGCAGATGCTGGAGCGCGCGCAGACCGACTGAGCACGCTGGTCGACGTTAGCCTGCCGGTGAAAGCAATCCCAGTTCCGTGGCCATCCGGTAGAGATCCAGCTCCGACCCTGCCCCAAGCTTGCCCATCAGGCTGGCGCGATGGATGTAAACCGTTTTCTGGCCAATCCCGAGATCGGCGGCAATCTGCTTGGGGGTAAGCCCGCCAGCCAGCAGCAAAAACACCTCATGCTCGCGCGCGGTCAGGCGATTGACCGGGTCCAGCGCCGCACCGGGTCGGTTCGCACGGCGCTGGCGCAGATCCGAGCTGAGAAAGCACTCACCCTGAAGCACCGCGCGCAAGCCCGCCACCAACTCTTCCGGCGCCACGCCCTTGGTAACGAAGCCGCTGGCACCCCGGCGCAGCGCCTCGGAGACGTACGGATTGCCGTCATGCATGCTCAGTACCACCACGCGAGTCGATGCGTGCACGCTGAGCAGGTGCTCTATCAACGGCAGGCCACTGCCGTCGGGCAGCGACAGATCCAGCACCACCAGATCCGGGCGCCAGTGCTCGACCGCTTCCACTGCGTCATCCGCACTGCGACATTCGGCCACCACTTCCAAATCCGGCTCCAACTCGATCAGCCGCTTGAAACCTTCACGAACGATGGCGTGGTCATCGACCAGAACAATGCTGTACATCGTCCTACTTTGACACATGCAAGCGGGATCGAGAGCAGTTTCAGGCCCGCCGCCGTCGCGGCAATGCTTCGCGTCATTCGCGTATCCGCGCATGTACCATTTAACGATGCGATCGAAGTCCTCCGCGCTACCCCCCTCCGGGCCACTGCTCGGCGCCAGTTATCTGGTGCTGTGGTTATTGTTGGGAGCGACTGCACAGCCATACTGGATGCTGCCTTACGGGTTGCGTTTCGCGGCGCTGCTGCTGGTGCCGATGCGCCACTGGGGCTGGCTGCTCGGCGCCGAACTGGTCGCAGTTGCCGGCATCAATCTGACCCATGGGCTGCCGCTCGACTGGGCCGGCCTTGTGACAAACGTCATGCCGGAGTTCGTGGTGATGATGGCCTGCATGTGGTTATTGCGCAGGCTCCACCTGCACCCCAGCCTGCACAGCCCGCAGGAAGTGACCCGGTTGCTGCTCTCGGTGGTGATGGTGGTCACTGCCACTGGCGCGGTGGATGCAGGTTTGTTTGCGCTGACTCACGCACCGGGATCGCCCGAACTGATGATTCGCCTGGTCGCCGAAGAGCTTCTCAGCCACTATCTGGCCATCCTGCTGGTCGCGCCAATACTGATCATGCTGTTGCACGCCAGGCTGGAACGATCAGCGCTGCGACGACTGCTGATCGACGGGGTGTTGGTGCTGATTCCGTCCATGGCGATCCTGCTGGTGCTGTCCGAACGAGCCGCCCCGCAACCACAGTTCGCCCGGGTGCTGTCATTGGCGCCGGTGCTGTTTTTTGCGTTCCGGCATGGCTGGCGCGGTGCCAGTCTGGCGATGCTCATCACCAGTCTGGGCATGACTCTGGTCGACCTGCATCTGGGGCACACGCCATCAACGGCTGCTCCCTATCTGTTCCTGGCCGTCGCCGGCACCGGCGCACTGATGCTGGGCTCGGCCACCGATGCACTGCGACGCAGCAGCGAGCGGGTGGCCGAGCAGAACGTCCACCTGGGCGCAGTCAATCACCGGCTGGATCAGCTGGCTCACCAGCTGCGCGACGCGGCGCGTGGCAACCTGCAGGCGGACGAGAACCGGCGGCGGCACCTTGCCGCCGAGCTGCACGACGAGCTGGGCCAGAACATCACCGCAATCCAGACTCACGTGAAACTGGCGCAAACCCGCTTGCACCAGGTCGGCATGGAAGACGTCAGCGCCTCGATCAACACGATCCTGGGACACATGCGCCGTGCCCTGCACCGTTTGCTGGACGATCTACGCCCGGCGATACTGGATGAGTTCGGCTTGCTCCGCGCGCTCGACGAGGGTCCGATCCGGGACCTGCTGACTAGTGCCGGCATGCGATACCAGATTGAACTGCACGGCGACCCGCGCTTGCTTGACGACGACACCCGCACCGCCATATACCGGCTGGCGCAGGAGAGCGCGACCAATACGGTCAAGCACGCCCACGCCAGTAAGTTCTGTCTGCGGTTGCGCATCGGCGAACGCAACGGTGCCGGCGTGGTCCTGCTCGACCTGCGCGACGACGGCCGCGGCTTGCCCAACCGACCGCCCCACGGAGGAAGGGGCTTGCAGGGCATGCGCGACCGGGTAACTTTGCTTGGCGGGCAATTCCGTCTGCGCGCGGATCATCCGGGCGTGCACCTGCGAATATTGTTGCGAAGCAACAAGGCCTGTCTGGAGCGAAATCGGCAGGACTAGGAATTTTTCCAATATCCGAATCGTGAAGACATCGTTACGATTACGCTATTGCTTTGGGGAGTCGCCGTCGTGAGATGGCGGATCAGGATCACCGTGGGGACGGCGATCCTGAAAAAACGGCAGGATGCCGTTTCGTTGCTATCTGTCGAGGGACTTTGGCGTAGGCGGACTATTCGCGTGTGCTGTCCGGCAGGTAGAGAAGCAGCCGCGGGTGGACAGGAGTCTGCCCGCGGATTTTTTTGTCAACCATGGCGGTGCTACGCACCGACCTGGATACCCTCGGCTCAGAGGCTGTGAGAAAAATTGCCGCCTGCTGCGACCGTAAGGAAGCGCCCGCGGTGCGAGCGCCGCCAAGCGCTCGGCGACGCTCTCGCTACGGCGGTCGGATTTTTCACAATCTCTCAGTCCTTGCGCGGGCGCTGCTTCGGCCGCACGTACAGCACCAGACTGTGGTCTTCGATCACGTAGCCATGCTTGGCGGCGATCTCGTGCTGGAGTCGCTCGATCTCCTCGTTGACGAACTCAATCACCTTGCCGCTGTCCACATCAATCATGTGGTCGTGATGTTTGCCACGATCGAGTTCATAAACAGCCTGGCCACCCTCGAAATTGTGTTTGACGATGATGCCCGCCGCTTCAAACTGGGTAAGGACCCGATACACGGTAGCCAGCCCGATATCTTCCTTGTGGGCGAGCAGCTTCTTGTACACATCTTCAGCCGTAAGGTGCCGCTCACCCTCTTCGTCGAAGATCTGCAGGATGCGCATGCGCGGGTGGGTCACCTTGAGGCCGACCCGGCGCAGCTCCTTGGTTTCCTGTTCCATAGCCACTCTCCGCACACGGCGATCGTGAAGCGGTAGTGTATCATCCAACGCTTTTACGACCCGGGACGCAACACGCATGCACAAGCTGATCATCCTGCCCGTTGTTGCCATGCTGGCGTTCTCCATCGCCGGCTGCCACATCGCCTATACACCGGACGTGCAGCAAGGCAACCTGCTCAACAAAGACACGGTGGACCAGCTCAAGCCGGGCATGACCAAGCACCAGGTGCTGGTGCTGCTTGGCACGCCGTCGGTGCGGACCCCGTTCGACCGCAGCCGGTGGGATTACGTGTCCACGCAGTCCCGGCGCGGCGGGAAGCCCAAGGTGCGCACGTTCGAACTGACCTTCAACAACGACACGCTGGTGCACACGGAAGGCGATTTCTTCGCACGGGATCCCGAGCAGCTGATCAAGGAAAGCAAGAAATACAACGCAGGCTACCCAGCCACCGAGACCCAGGGCGACAAGAGCAAGTCACCCGATGACAACAAGGGCGATGGCGGTCTGGGACAGGGTACGGACAACGGGCATTGATCGAAGACAGGCGTTATCTTGTGTCCGCATGGACCGTGCGCGCCCGTATCGGCGCATGTGGCGTCAGCGGCTACGCCGCCGGCGCGCTTCCATCGGGTTGAGGTCGAGCGGGCGATAAATTTCGATGCGATCTCCATCGCGCACAAGCTGACCGGGTGTGACCTTGCGGGCAAATATACCGAGACGGGCCGGATCAACGGTGCCGGGCGGCAAGCATTGCACGATGCCGCTGGCATCGATCGCCTGGATGACCGTACAGCCCCTGGATACCTCGATCCGACGGCACTCGACCCACGATGCCGAGCCGGCAAAGACAACCTCGACGCTGATCGGACGTTCAACCATAGACTCGCTCGGCCTCGCGACAGAAGTCATCCACCATGCGTCCGGTCAACCCCTGGAAGCCCAGCCTCAATGCGCCGCCGCCGAGCTTGCCCGCATAGTCGAAATCGAGCGCAAAGACGACCTTGCAGCCGGCATCGCCCAGCGCGATGAAGTCCCACACGCCAAACAGGCTGCGGAAAGGACCGTCGACCAGGCTCATCTGCAGGCGCCGGGGCGGATCGACCACGTTGCGTGTCGTGAAGCTCTGGTGGAACCCGGCGAACTTGAGATCCAGGCGGGCCACCAGCGCATTCTCTTCGCGCTCGAGAACCGCGGCACCCACACACCACGCGAATCGCTTTGGGTATGCTTCAACCTCATTGACCAGGTCGAACATCTGCGCGGGCGAGTATTTCACCAGTGCGCTGCGACGTATTTCAATCACGACAACCCTCGATGGTTTCTGCATTCATCCTTGAATGCGAGGATCCAGACACAGCCATCCATGGCTGCATCCAATGGTTTCTGCATTCGTCCTTGAATGCAAAGATCAAACGGGCATCCATCCATGGATGCACTCTGAACAAGAGCGCTACCCTGAAGGGCGCGCAGGCAACGCGGCCGCCCAGCGCCCGAGTTTAGCGGACATGGCAAAAACGAAGGACAAAGACAACAAGGGTGGCGGCACCATTGCGCTCAACAAGCGTGCGCGTTTCGAGTACCACATCGACCAGCGCTTCGAGACCGGCGTGGCACTGCAGGGCTGGGAGCTGAAGGCGCTGCGCGCGGGGCGGATCAACTTCGGCGACAGCTATGCCGTGGTCCTGAAGAACGAGATCTTCCTGATCGGCTGTTCAATTCCGCCGCTGATCAGCGCCTCCACTCATGTCATCGCCGAGGATCGACGTACCCGCAAGCTGTTGCTCCACCGCAAGGAGATCGACCAACTGGTCGGCGCGGTCGAGCGCAAAGGCTACACCCTGGTGCCCACCGCCATGTACTGGAAGGGCAACAAGGTCAAGGTCGAGATCGGCCTGGCCCGCGGCAAGCAGGAACACGACAAGCGGGACGCCGAGAAGCAGCGCGACTGGCAGATCGAGAAGCAGCGCACCATGCGCTCGCACAATCGTGCGTAGCGGGGTGCCTCACGGCAAGGCTTTCCGCGAAACTGCACCTGCCAGGATCAGGCGAACGGATCATCCAGCACGATGGTGTCTTCCCGATCCGCGCCGGTAGCCACCAGCGCCAGGCGGCAGCCAGAGAGTTCCTCCACCGCACGCAGATAGGCGCGGGCTGCAGGCGGCAGTTTGTTCCAGTCGCGGATGCCCGCGGTGGATTCCTGCCAACCCGGGAACTCGAGGTAGACCGGTTTGCACTCGTCCCAGCCGTCGGCGTCGAGCGGCGCCAGCTCGCGGCGCTTGCCGCGGTATTCATAGGCGATGCAGACCTTGATGGTTTCCAGCCCGTCGAGCACGTCGAGCTTGGTGATCGCCAGGCCGTTGATGCCGTTTATCTGGGTGGCACGCTTCAGCGCAACCAGGTCGATCCAGCCGCAACGCCGCGGACGGCCGGTGCTGGCGCCGAACTCGTTGCCCTTCTTGCGCAGCAGCTCACCCATCTCGTCGTTGAGCTCGGTCGGGAACGGGCCACTGCCCACGCGCGTCGCGTAGGCCTTGCAGATACCCAGCACGTAGTCGATGTCCTGCGCGCCCACGCCGGTGCCGGCCAGCGCGCCACCGATCGTGGTGTTGCTTGAAGTGACGTAGGGATAGGTGCCGTGGTCAATGTCCAGCAGCGCGCCCTGCGCGCCCTCGTACAGGATGTTTTCGCCGGCCTTGCGTAGGTCGTGCAGGATGGTGGCGACGTCATCGACCAGCGGACGGATGTACTCGCCCCAGGCCAGCGCATCTTTCAGCACGGTGTCGTAATCGACCGGCTCGGCCTTCAGCCATTGGGTGAGGATGAAGTTGTGATAGTCGACGGCAGTCTTCAGCAGTGCCGGCAGCTCGTGTGGATACATGAGGTCCGCCACGCGGATCGAACGGCGGGCGACCTTGTCCTCGTATGCCGGGCCGATTCCGCGGCCAGTGGTACCGATGGCCTTGCCACCAGCGGCAATCTCGCGCGCTTTGTCCACGGCGATGTGGTACGGCATGATCAACGGCGTAGCCGGGCTGATCTTGACCCGCGAACGCACCTCGACACCGTTCGCTTCCAGCTCGGCGATCTCCTTGATCAACGCCTCAGGGGAGAGCACCACGCCGTTGCCGATCAAGCACAGCGCGTCGTCGCGCAAGATGCCTGAGGGAATCAGGTGCAGCACAGTCTTCTTGCCCTTGATCACCAGCGTGTGGCCGGCATTGTGGCCACCTTGGAAGCGTGCCACGGCACTGACCCGCTCAGTCAGCAAGTCGACGATCTTGCCCTTGCCTTCGTCACCCCACTGCGCACCCAGGATTACGACTGACTTGCCCATGTGAACTCTCGTCTCGTTGTTGGTACCCCGTCATGGGGCAACGTCGGTGACTACCAGCTGCACCGGTCAAGGTCGCAGCCAGTGCCGACACCTATTTTTTCGGTGAAGGATCGCCGAAGTAGCGCAGGAACGGCGAATCCGGCTTGAGCACCAGCACGCCCTTGCCATCTTCCATCGATTCCCGGTAAGCGGCCATGCTGCGATAAAAGGCGTAAAACTCCGGGTCTTGATTGTAGGCGCGCGCATAGATATCCGCGGCTTTCGCATCACCCTCGCCTTCCACCTTGGCTGCGTCGCGATTGGCATCAGCTTTCAACACCTGCGCCTGGCGATCGGCGTCGGCCTTGATCGTCGCCGCCGATTCCTGGCCGGTGAAGCGCAGTTCGTTGGCCAGCTGCAGCCGCTCGGCACGCATCCGCTTGTACACCGATTCGCTGACCTCGTTGGGCAGGTCGATTCGCTTGATCCGCACGTCGACTACCGCGATACCCAGATTCTTGCGCGCCGAAGCATCGGTTTGCGCACGCACCCGTTCGGTGATGTCCTTGCGCCCGCCTGAAATCAGATCCGGCAAGGTACGTGCGTTGAACTCGAACCGCAGCGCGTCCTTGACGATCGGGGTCAGCCGTTGCGCGGCCTGCAGCCGATCACCGCCGGTGGCGCGGTAGTAGTCAGCATTGTCGACAATGCGCCACTTGACGTAGAAATCGACGTTGACGCTCTTCTTCTCGGAGGTGAAGTAACGCTCGGGCGGCGCATCCAGCGACAGGATGCGCTTGTCGAAATGGATCACCTGCTGGATCACGGGCAGTTTGAAGTGCAGCCCCGGCTGGTAGTCGGTCTGCACGATGCGGCCAAACTGCAGCACCAGCGCACTGTGACCTTCGCGGACCACGAACATGCTGCTCAAACCAAGCACGATCAGTACAAAGACGACGATGGCGGCAATGATTCTGTTCATCACTGCGCTCCCTTGTCACTGGCACTGCTGGAGGGGGCCGGAGTCGGCACGATCGCACCCACCTGGGTCGACCCCGCGTCAGAGGACGCACCCTGCGACGATGGCAGGTTGATGATATTTCGGCCGCTGGAGTCGTCGACCACCTTGGTGTTGTGAGCCATCACCTGCTCCATGGTTTCCAGCCACAACCGCTGGCGCGTTACAATGGGTGCGGCCTTGTACTGGGCCAGCAACAGGTCAAAGCGAGCAGTATCACCCTGCGCACGGGCGACGCGCTCGGCCTTGTAGCCGGCGGCCTCGGCCGCGATCCGCGCCGCCGCGCCACGCGCCACCGGAACCACCTTGCTGGCGTAGGCCAGCGCGGCGTTCTCGATGCTCTGCTTGTCTTCGCGCGCATTGTTGACGTCGTCAAAGGCATCCTTGACCTCGTCCGGTGGCGCCACGTTCTGGAAGCTGACCTCGGTCACCCGCAGCCCCGAGTTGTAGCCATCCATGGTTCTCTGCAGGGCCTCTTGCGCCTGGGCGACCAGATTGGCCCCGGCCGCGGACAATACCTGGTCCATGTCGCTGCCACCGATCACGCCACGCACGGCGGCCTCGGCCGCGGCACTGATGGTGCCATCCGGGTCGGTCAGCGAAAACAGGTACTTGCGCGAATCGTCCACCTGATACTGCACGGTGAAGTCGATCGTGATGATGTTCTCGTCGCGGGTCAGCATGGCCACCTTGTCGTTGACCGAGCGGATCCGCGTGGCCTCGACCTTGGTGACCGACTCGATCGGTTGCGGGAACTTCAAATGGAAGCCCGGCGGCAACGTTCGCGAATACTGCCCGAAAAGGAGCACCACGCCTTGCTGGCGCGCCCCGACGATCGTGTAGCTGCTGAACAACAGACCGACCACGATCAAGACCAGGATTCCGGTCAGGATGCTACCGGGGCCCTGGCCGAGCTTGCCGCCACGGCTCTTCAATTTTGCAAGCAAGTCGTCGAGCGGCGATTTGCCGGTCGAGCGCTTGCGGTTCCACGGATCATTTTGCCCGTTCTTTCCGGGTTCATTCCACGCCACGAGTCAGTCTCCTTGGAGCCGTCGGGAGGCCGGCAACGACGGCCGGGTAAACAGCGTGCATTCTAGCAGAGCCTGCCGGAGCCGTCCGCCGCCAAATGATGTCAATCCGTCATATTCAGCAGATCACGCAACAGCCGCGCGTCGCCGGCATCGCCGCCGCTGAGTGGCGCGATCACGCTGCGCGGCGCATCGATGTGCAACTGCCAGCCATGTTCATCAACCTGCTCCGCACTGATTGCGCCAGCGGCCTTCAGCCGTGCATGCAACCGCCCGGCCGTCAACGGCAAATGCAGCGACGAGCGTACCCGCTCGCCACCGAGCAACTCACCCAGTGCCTCGCGCAGCAAGTCGACGCCGACACCGGTGGCGGCAGACAGCCATACCCGCACGGGCTTGCCCGTGGCATCTCGTTCGATCCGCGGCTCGGCGCCGGCCACGTCAATCTTGTTCATCACCTGCAATTGCGGTACGTCGCCGGCCCCGATGTCTTCCAGCACGGTGTCCACCACCCGGTGTAGTCGCGCACCCTCCTCGTCGGCGGCGTCGCTGATATGCAACAGCAGATCGGCATCACGTGCCTCGGCCAGGGTCGCACGGAAGGCGGCGACCAGATCGTGTGGCAGCTCGCGGATGAAGCCGACAGTGTCAGCGATTACCGCCGGACCGCAGGCGAGGTCGTCAATTTTGCGCACGGTGGGGTCGAGAGTGGCAAACAGCTGGTCGGCGGCGTAGACGTCGCCTGTGGTCAGCGCATTGAACAGGGTCGATTTGCCTGCATTCGTGTAGCCGACCAGAGCCACCCGCGGCACCGTGTTGCGCAGCCGCGCACGGCGCTGTTGGCCACGTTGGGTCTGGACCTTCTCCAGACGTTTGGTCAGCACCTTGACCCGTATGCCAAGCAGGCGGCGGTCGGTTTCCAGCTGGGTTTCACCCGGTCCGCGGTTGCCAATGGCACCGCCACGCTGGGTGTCCAGATGACTCCAGCCCCGCACCAGTCGCGTGGCCAGATGCTTGAGCTGCGCCAGTTCCACCTCCAGCTTGCCCTCATGCGAGCGGGCGCGCTGGGCGAAGATGTCGAGAATCAGGCCCGCTCGGTCGATCACCCTGACCCCAAGGTGTTTTTCGAGATTGCGCTCCTGCACCGGGCTCAACTGGTGGTCGACCAGCACCAGGTTGGCTTCCAGCGCACGCACCGCCTCGGCGACCTCGTTTGCCTTGCCGCTGCCGATATAGAAACGCGGGTTGGGATCTTCGACGCGCGCATTAATGACGCCACATACCTCGGCGCCGGCGGATTTCACCAGTTCGGCGAATTCCTCCGCGCGACGGGGCGTGTCAGCCTCGCCGCGCGAATGCGGCAAGACCAGGATGGCGCGATCGCCTTTCTCTTGTCGGTCAAGCACAGATGGAGTGATCCTTCAGGAACAACTCCATTTCATGTGGGCTGACCGCCGTTCAATCAAGCGTCCGCATCGGCCGCAGCCGCCGCATCTGCCTGCTGGTCGTGGTCTTCGTGGTCTTCATGACCGGTTCCGATGCGCACGTTGCGGCTCGGCACCACCGTGGAGATGGCGTGCTTGTAGACCATCTGGCTGACCTGATTGCGCAGCAGCACTACAAACTGGTCGAACGACTCGACCGTCCCCTGCAACTTGATCCCGTTGACCAGGTAGATAGCCACCGGTACTCGCTCACGCCGCAACGCATTCAGAAACGGATCCTGCAACGACTGTCCCTTGGACATTTCTTGTTCTCCCCTTGCTACGACCAGATCGGAGAAAAAACGCCGACGGCGCCCCGATCCAACATGACTGGATGTTAACTGTTTTCAAGTGCTTGATGAAAGAAGATTTTTGCATCACAGCAGTGTGCTGGGTCACGCTGTCGACATCGGACCGACCGATTTCTCGACAAACAGCTTCACGGCCGCGCCGGCACGACCCACCAAGCCAGGCTGACCCGCGGCGAGAACCCGGGCACCGTGATCGCTGCGCAGCCATGTGATCTGCCGCTTGGCCAGCTGGCGGGTGGCAAAGATGGCACGCTCGCGAAACTGGGCCGCATTGGTCAAACCGCCCAGATGTTCCCAAGCCTGGCGGTAGCCGACGGCACGGATCGCCGGCAGATCGGCCCTCAGGTCACCACGTTCTCGCAACGAACGCACCTCGTCGAGGAAACCTTGTGCCAGCATCGCGTCGAAACGCCAGGAAATCCGCTCGTGCAGCACGCTGCGGTCGACCGGCAGCAGCGCCAGCTTGAGCACTCGCCAGGGGAATCGTGGGCGCCCGCCAGCTTGCTGCAGCTCGGACAATGGCCGGCCAGTCAATTCAAATACCTCCAACGCCCGCTGCAGCCGCTGCGTGTCATTGGCCCCGATCCGGCGGGCGGCAAGCGGGTCAACCTGCGCCAGGCGTGCGTGCATCGCGGACCAGCCCTGCTGCTGCGCCTCGGCTGCCAGCCGCATCCGCGTGACCGGGTCGGCTTCGGGCAGGTCGGACAAGCCATGCTGCAGGGCGCGAAAATACAGCCCGGTCCCGCCGACCAGCAGCGGCACCCGGCCTCGTGCGCTGATCTGCTGCATTGCCGCCAGCGCGTCGGAACGGAATTCCGCCGCGGAATACGGTTGAGCGGGGTCGCGGACATCGACCAATGCATGGGGATAGCGCGCCAGCGTGGCGGCATCGGGCTTGGCCGTGCCGATGTCCATGCCGCGATAGACCAGCGCCGAATCGACGCTGATCAGGCCCAACATGAAATGCTCGCTCAATTCACACGCCAGCGCGGTCTTGCCGGAGGCGGTGGGACCCATCAGGAAAACGGCGAGCGGGCGATGGTCAACAGGCATGCATGGATTGTAGGGAAGGCGGCGCCGTTTCGCCGCAACGCGGCGGACTGCGCACGAACAGCAGCAGGCAAGCCGTGTCGCCGACGCAACTTGCCTGCTGGCTTGGCGAACGGCTTACTTCGCCGGCACACCCATCTCCTGCAGCAGGTTGTCGGCATGATCGAGGTGGTGCATCACCCATAGCATGTAGCGCACGTCCACCTGGATCGAACGATTGAGTTCCGGATTGAACAACCAATCACCGCTGACCGACTCCCAATTGCCATCGAACGCCAGGCCGACCAGCTGGCCGTTGGCATCCATCGCCGGTGAGCCGGAGTTGCCGCCGGTGATGTCCAGGTCGGCCAGGAAGTCGACCGGCAGCGTGCCCAGCTTCGGCGAGGCATAGCCGTCGAACGCCCCGGCCTTGATCGCGGCGATCTCGGCGTTCGGCGCGTTGAACGGCGCCACCCCGGTGTTCTTCTCGACAATGCCTTGCGCCGTGGTGAACGGTGCATAGCTGACGCCATCACGTGGCGCCACCCCCTGCACGTTGCCGAAGGTGACGCGCAGCGAACCGTTCGCATCGGGGTAGACCGGCAGTTTCTGCGAATTCTTCCAGGCGATCACAGCCTGCATGTAGCGCGGGCGCAGCTTGCTCATCTCGCCGTCGCGGGCGTCGGACTCATCTTCCAATTGCTTCAGTTGCGGCTGCACGGCGCGGGCCAGCCTGAGCATGCTGTCGCTGCTGGCGTCGATGGCCTTGCCGTCTGCGTTGAACCACTTCATGCGGTTGTCGACCCGGTCAAGCTTGCTGCCCGCGTACAACGCGGCAATCTTGGCAGTGAGCTGGGCTTCGGTTTTCGCGTCACCCAGCCACGCATCCAGCGCCGGCAGGCGCTGCGCCTGCGGCAAGGCCACGTAGCGCTTGAGGCCATAAACCATCAACTGCTGGTCGACCCCGGGATCGAAGCGCCGATCCATTTGCTTCAGGTTAGCTTCGATGCGTACCCAGTCGCGCTGCTGATAGCCGGCATCGCGCTCAAGGTCCGCCTTCGGGCGCTCCCTGGCCAGATGGGTCAGGCGCACCGCGGTACTGAACATCGCCGCACGATTGACCAGGCTCAGCACCAGGTCGCGATCACGATTGGCGTGGCCGGCCGCGATCTGCTGGCGCAGCTTGAGAATGTCCTCTGCCAATGCGGCATTCCCGGTGCCGCCCTGCTGCTTCAGCCACGCGCCAAGTTCAGCTTCCTGGGCACGTTTGACTGCCACCGCGTCTGCACGTTGCAGACCCTCGAGCTGGCCGCCGAAATTCTTCAGGTAGTTGTTCAGACCAGCCACCATGCTGGCGTACTTCACCTTGACGGCAGGATCAGTCTTGCCTGCCGTGTTGATGATGTTCAGCGTGTCCTGGTAGATCTTGATCTGGGTCGGGTACCTCCAATCAATCGCGCTCTGTACCTCGTCGGCGAGGCGATATCGATTGGTGCGGCCCGGGTAGCCGACCACCATCACGTAGTCACCCTGCTCCACGCCAAGCGGGTTGACCTTGAGCACGTTTCTCGGCTGATACGGCACGTTGCCCTTCGAATACGCGGCCGACTTGCCGTCCTTCGAAACGTAGGCGCGCAGGTAGCCGAAATCGCCGGTGTGGCGCGGCCACATCCAGTTATCGACATCGCCGCCGAACTTGCCGATCGACTCCGTCGGTGCGTAGACCAGGCGTACGTCCTTGATCTCCAGCTGCTTGATCAACTGATAGCTGTAACCGCCGTGGAATGAATAGACGTCGCAGCGATAACCGTCGCTCTCGCAGGCCTTGACCTGTTCCTTGATCGCCAGCTCGATCGCCTTGTAGCGATCGGCACCGCTCATCGTGTCGCTGAGGTTTCCGGTGACCTCCTTGGTGACATCGCGGATTTCCTCGGTAACGAAGACTCGCGCGGAGGGGCCAGCGGACAGCTCATCAGCCTTGGTCTTAGCCAGGAAGCCCTTCTCGATCAGGTTGTTCTCCGGCGTGGAATTGAGCTGCAACGCACCGTAGACGCAGTGATGGTTGCTCACCACCAGCCCCTCGGGCGAAACAAACGACGCGGTGCAACCGCCGAGGCTGACGATCGCGCCCATCGGATCGGCGGTGAGATCGGTCAGCGTCTTCGGATCGAGCTTCAGGCCGTGCTGCTGCAGCGTAGCGGCAATGCCCGGGAGCTGGGCGGGCTGCCACATGCCTTCGACGGCATGGGCAGACGAAATGAGGCCGACGGACACGGCGGCAGCAAGCAATAGACGACGCAAGGGGAGTCTCCTGATGAAGCCTGACGCGGGAATCGCAGGCGCGGGTCGCAATATCCTGCGAGTTATGCCCGATCCATGCCGCGGTGGCATATGCCGCAAGTCATGCTGCGACATTCAGCGCAACGGAACACCCAGTTCCTGCAGCAGCCACGGCGCCGGGTAGACCTTGTCCATCAGCCAGCGCATGTAGCGCATGTCGACGTGGATCGCGCGCTTGTAACGCGGGTCGAACATCCAGCTGGCGCTGACCGCCTCCCAGTTGCTGTCGAAATTGAGGCCGACCAGTTCGCCTTGCGCGTTGAGCACCGGTGAACCGGAATTGCCACCGGTGGTATCCAGGTTGCTGAGGAAATTCACTGGCATGGTGCCGGACTCCGGGTCCAGATAGCCGGCGAAGTTGCCTTGGGCAATCGCATCGAGCAGCGGCTTGGGCGCGTCAAATGGCGCCACACCGGTGTTCTTCTCGACAATGCCTGCGGTGCTGGTCAGTGGATCGAAGTGCACCGCGTCACGCACCTTCAGCGCGATGACTTTGCCATAGCTCACCCGCAGGGTGGCATTCGCGTCCGGATACACCGCGCGCCCCTGCTGGCGTCGATAGGCGATCAGCGCCTGCATGTAGGCCGGACGCAACCGCAGCAAGTCGCCCTGACGGGCCTTGTCTTCATCGTCGATGCGCAGCAGCGCCGGTTGCAGTTTCGCGGCAAGTTGCAACAGGCTGTCGTCGGTGCGGGCGAAGGCCGCCGCGTCGACATCCATCCAGTGCAGACGTTGCGCCTCCTCGCCCAGCTTCGTGGTGGAGTAGATGCGACCGAGCGTGTCCGCCAACTTGGCCGGGGTGCGTCCGAATGCCGTATCGAACTCTGCCAGCCGCTGCGCGTCTGGCAGTTGCTGGTAACGGGTCAGCAGCTTGCCAAGCAGCTTCTTCTCGACGGCCGGATCGTAGCGGCGCTGAACCTGGCGCAAGGTGCTGGCGATCAGGGCCTCGTCGCGTCGCTGGTAGCCGTTCTCGCGCTCCGTATCCGGCCTGGCGCGCTCGCGTGCCAGCCGTTGCAGGCGCAAAGCCGAACTCAACAGCTGGGTTCGCGACTGCATCAGGCCCAGCAGCAGGTCGCGCTCGCGCTGCGCGTTGCCGCTGGCGATCAAGGCCATCACCGCATCGATCTGCGGGCGCAGCGTGTTCGCATCGGCCTGCCGGTCCAGCCAAGCCAGCATGTCCGCCTCGTCCAGCTGCCGCACGCTGACCGCATGGCTGCGCTGCAGGCCTTCCAGCTCGCCGCTGTAGCGCTTGATACTGTTCTTCAGCGACTGCAACTGGGAGGCGTAGCGGATCCTGGTGTGCCCATCCGCTTCGCCTGCCTGCTCGATCACCTCCTGCAATTGCTCCATTACGACCACGGCCGCAGGCAGGCGCCACTGCACCTGGTCGGCAAACTCCGCTGCCGTACGATGACGATAGGTGATACCCGGGTAGCCAGCCAGCATCACGTAGTCGCCTTCCCGGACGCCTTTGCGGGCAAGCTGCAGGTGCGCCGGTGGCGTGTAGGGACGGTTGTCCTTCGAGTAGTCCGCGGGTTTGCCGTCGGGTCCGACGTAGGCGCGCAGCACGGTGAAGTCGCCGCTGTGGCGCGGCCACACGAAGTTGTCCACCTCGTCACCGTAATTGCCGATTGCACGCGGCGGCGCGTAGACCAGCCGCACGTCGCGCAGCTCCAGCTGCTTGACCAGATAGAAGTCGCGGCCGTAGAACACGCTGGCCACGCTGCAGCGCATGCCGGCTTCGCGTTCGCACTGGGCCACCAGCGCCTTGCTTGCCCCATCCACGGCATCGTAATAGGCGCGTCCGGTCTTGCCGCGAGCGCCGGAGAGCACCTGGTCGGTCACCTGGTCGAAACCGACCGTGACACGCAGGCGAAAGTCCGGGTTGGCCGGCAACTCCTCGCTGCGACTGCCGGCCACGTAGCCGCTCTCGATCAGGTTGCGTTGCGCATCGCTGTTGTACTGGATCACTCCGAATGCGACGTGATGATTGGTCAGCACCAACCCTTCGTCGCTGACGAAGGCACCGGTGGCGCCACCGACCTTGACCACGGCGCTGAGCGGCGGACGAGTCAGGTCGGCCAGCACCGCAGGGTCACCCTGATAGCCAGCAGCCTTCAGTCGCTGGCCGATCGACGGCAGTTGCGATGGCATCCACATGCCTTCATCCGCCTGTGCCAGCGGGCTCAACGACATCGCCACCGCGGTGGACCACAGCATCCTCTTCAGTTGCATCGAATCCGCCTCGTGAGCAATCGCACAAATTTGCGACCATAGTTCGTGGTGCCGCCCGCGGCAAGACTAGTGAACCCCGGGATCACAGTCGCCGGGCACGTTCTATAATTGCCGTTCCTGCCGCCGGACCGGACAGCCCCTGAATGGAAACCCTCATGCCCCAAACGATGAAAGCCCTGGTCAAGCGCAAGCCCGAACAGGGCATCTGGATGGAAGAAGTGCCGTTGCCGCAGGTCGGCGCGAACGAGGTGCTGATCAAGATCGAGAAGACCGCGATCTGCGGCACCGACCTGCACATCTACAAATGGGACGAATGGAGCCAGCGCACGATCAAGCCCGGACTCACCATCGGCCACGAATTCGTCGGTCGCATTGTGGAAATCGGCCCCGGCGTGACCGGCTACAACATCGGTGACCGGGTCTCGGCCGAGGGCCACATCGTCTGCGGCCACTGCCGCAACTGCCGCGCCGGGCGCCAGCACCTGTGCCCGAACACGATCGGCATCGGCGTGAATCGCAATGGCGCCTTCGCCGAATACATGAACATGCCAGCCTCGAACCTGTGGCCGATTCCGGACCAGATCCCTTCCGAACTTGCCGCCTTCTTCGACCCGTACGGCAATGCCGCGCACTGCGCGCTGGAGTTCAACCTGATTGGCGAGGACGTGCTGATCACCGGCGCGGGCCCGATCGGCATCATTGCGGCCGGCATCGCCAAGCACGTCGGCGCACGCAACGTGGTGGTCACCGACGTCAACGATTTCCGCCTGAAACTGGCGGCCGACATGGGCGCCACCCGCGTGGTCAACGTCACCAATCAATCGATCAAGGACGTGATGAAGAGCCTGCACATGGAAGGCTTCGACGTAGGTTTGGAGATGAGCGGCAACCCGCGTGCGTTCAATGACATGCTCGAATGCATGTACCACGGCGGAAAGGTGGCGATGCTCGGCATCATGCCCAACGGCGCCGGCATCGACTGGGACCGGGTGATCTTCAAGGGCCTCACCCTGCAAGGCATCTACGGCCGGCGCATGTACGAGACCTGGTACAAGATGACGCAGATGGTGCTGACCGGTTTCCCCCTGCAAAAAGTGCTGACCCACCAGATTCACATCGACGACTTCCAGAAAGGCTTCGACCTGATGGATGCCGGCAACTGCGGCAAAGTCGTCTGCTCCTGGAGCTGACATGACCTATTCCGCGAAAGACCACTACACCGCCGAACTCGAATTGATCCGCGAGCAGGGTCTGTTCAAGACCGAACGCATCATCACCTCGCCGCAGTCTGCCGAGATCGAGCTGGAAGATGGTCGCAAGGTGCTTAATTTCTGCGCCAACAACTATCTCGGTCTGGCCGACCATCCCGACGTGATCGCCGCCGCCAAGCAAGCGCTGGATAGCCACGGGTTCGGTATGGCCAGCGTGCGTTTCATCTGCGGCACGCAGGACCTGCACAAACAGTTGGAAGCGAAGATCGCCGCGTTCTTCGGCACCGAGGACACCATCCTCTACGCCGCCTGTTTCGATGCCAACGGCGGTTTGTTCGAACCCCTGTTGGGCGAGCAGGACGCAGTGATTTCCGACGCGCTCAATCACGCCTCGATCATCGACGGCATTCGTCTGTGCAAGGCGAAGCGTTTCCGCTACGCAAACAGCGACATGGCCGACCTGGAGCAGCAGTTGCAGGCGGCTGACGCGGCTGGCGCGCGCACCAAGCTGATTACCAGCGACGGCGCGTTTTCGATGGATGGTTTCATCGCCAAGCTCGATGAGATCACCGCCCTCGCAGCGAAGTACAACGCCATGGTGCACATCGACGAATGCCACTGCACCGGCTTCCTCGGCGACACCGGCCGCGGCTCCGCCGAGGTTCACGGCGTGATGGACAAGATCGACATCTTCACCGGCACCCTGGGCAAAGCGCTCGGCGGTGCCGTGGGCGGCTTCACGACCGGTCACAAGGAAATCATCGAGCTGCTGCGCCAGCGATCGCGTCCCTACCTGTTCTCCAACTCACTGCCACCGCATGTGGTCGCCGCAGCGATCAAGGTATTCGACATGCTGGCCAGCGCCGGCGACCTGCGCGAGAAGCTGAAGGACAATACACGCTACTTCCGCGAGCGGATGACCGCCGCCGGTTTTGAGATCAAGCCGGGCGTGCATCCAATCGTTCCCGTGATGATCCACGACGCAAAACAGGCGCAAGCGATGGCCACCAGCCTGCTGGAAGAAGGCATCTACGTCACCGGTTTCTTCTTCCCGGTGGTGCCGCAGGGCCAGGCGCGCATTCGCACCCAGATGAGCGCGGCACACACGCGTGAGCATCTCGACCGGGCGATCGCCGCGTTTATCAAGGTAGGTCGCAAGCTCGGCATGATCCCGGCCTGACCACTGACCACGGCAGGAGCCCGCTTGCGAACGATGCTGCTGTTCTGACCTTCCATCGGGCCTCACAGCAAAAGCATCGCCCGCAAGCGGGCTCCTACCGATGACGGGTCGATGACGGCGCGAGCGAGCGCACTTCCTCTGCGCTCAACTGCCGCCACTGCCCCTTCGCCAGTTCACCCAACGGTAGCGGACCGATTGCGACGCGGATCAATCGCATCACGTCGAATCCGAGGGCGGCCAGCAGTCGCCGAATATGCCGGTTGCGGCCCTCGTCCAGCACCACCTCGAGCCACGTGTTCTTGTCGCCCTCGCGCAGCACTGCCGCCCGCCGCGCCTTCAGCACGTCACCGGCATCCACGACGCCTGATTGCATGGCGGCCAGCACTGCCGCATCCGGCCGGCCGGACACCTGCACATCGTAGGTTTTCTCCAGATGGCTGACTGGATCGGTGATGCCCGCGGCCCAGCTCGTGTCGTTGCTGAGTAGCAACAGGCCCTCGCTCGCCTTGTCCAATCGACCTACCGGCCCCAGCCACGGCAAACCCGCACCCGCGAGCGCGGTGTAGACCGTGGCACGACCGCGCTCGTCGGCCGCGCTCACCACCAGCCCGCGCGGCTTGTTGAAAACGACATAGACATTTTTTGCCGGCTCCACCGTCCGGCCATCGACCGCCACCTGCTGCCGCTCGATCAGGGTCGGGTGATACGGATCAAGAATCACGCGACCGTCCACACTGACCCTCCCGGCACGAACCCATTGCTCGGCCTGGCTGCGCGAGCAAGCGCCAAGCTTCGACAACACCCGAGCCAGGCCGTGTCTAGGAGCCTGCACCGAAGAGTTAGTCAAACCAGAGGACCGGGGGGGTTGTCGAGACATTTTTCGGCGTGCGGGTTGATGCGGGAATGAAACGGACTCGTGAACAAACCGGAGGTCGGAGGGTGCTGTCACAGCAGATCTTCCAACCGACGAACAGAAAAAAGCCCGGCCGGAGCCGGGCTTTTCAATACTACTTCAGCAAGGCTCGATTACTGCTGAACCTGCAGCTCCGTGCGACGGTTCTGCGCACGACCGGCGTCGGTGTCGTTGTCACCGATCGGGCCGGTTTCACCATGGCCGATCGGGCCTTCCAGACGGCTCGCCGCAATGCCGTGGCTGGTCAGGTAGTCGTACACGATTGTCGCACGACGCTCGGACAGCTTCTGGTTGTACGCGTCGGTACCCTTCGAGTCGGTGTAACCGGCGACCGTCACATGCACCTGCGGGTAACGCTGCAAGGTGTCGACGGCCTGGTTCAGCACCGAGATCGAGTCAGCGGTCGGCTCAGCCAGCGACTTGGAGATGTCCGTCTCACCAGCCTTCGGACGGTCGAACTTGAAGTTCACGCCGCGCAAGTCGATCACCACCTTCCTGAAGCCCAGGTACCAGTCGCCATAACCATCCATTGCCGGCTGGGTCTTGTTGTCCCAATCGTAACGATAGGCCGCCTCCATGCGGAAGTCGGTGCTGGCGCCCACGGACTTGGACAGACCGCCGCCCAACTCGGCAGCCGGCGACCAACCCGAAACGCCCGGGGACTGGTGATGGCTACCCATCACGCCGGCGACCACGTACGGGCGCCATGCATTCCAGTCACGTGCATAGAACCGCGCTGCGACGCCAACCGTGTTGTTCGACCAGTTCGGGTGGCTGAACGAGGTACCGGCTCCATGCGGGTTGCTGTTGTTGTCCATGCGCCGTTTAGTGCGGTCGATGAATAAATCGAGCGACATGTTGGGCGAAAAATAGCGACCGAAACCCAAGCCATAAACGAACTGGCGGGAGTTCGTGTTGCGATCGGAATCGTTGAAGTAGGCACCAACGGATGGCGCAATGTACCAGCGACCGTCGTAAGACGAGGCTGCGGTGTCGCTACTGGAAGCGTCGGTGTTGGCGGCGTCCTGCGCATGAACGGCACCTACGCCGCCCAGGGCCAACGCAATCAGAAAATACAAGCCCTTACGTTTCATCGGGTGTCTCCTCAAATTATAAGTATTTCGCGTCCGTTCAACCCGAACGGGAAGTCGCACGTCAGAACTTCAACATTGAAGTCACTCAGGGCTAGCAGCCCTGGCTCGACGTTCTGTGACAAGCGGCACAGATTGTAGCAAAAACGTTAAGTCGACAGCCATTTGCAACCCGCCCAAACAAACATCCGGTGCAACACCGTTCAGGTAGAGATCGAGCCAGAACGAAGCCTGCGGGCGATCTATCAGCACCCGAAATCCGCCGCCTCGTCGGCCGGCCAGCTTCGATCCAACAGCGTTAATCTTTCATGTTCGTTGTCCCTAGAGCGTGAAGAAACCAAGAAACTGCTGCAACGGCATGTTATCGAGCGTCTCCGGATCACTTGTGGCGTCCATGATCGCCTTGACCCGATGCGCCGGCAGATGTCCTCGCACGGCTGCCTCGAACTTCTGCAGGAGCACAGGGATCCCCTCAGCACGACGTTTACGGTGACCAATCGGGTAATCAACGGACACCTTCTCCGTGCTGCTGCCGTCCTTGAAAAAGACCTGTACCGAGTTGCCGATATAGCGCTTGCCCGGATCGAAATAGTCCCGGGTGAACTGCGGGTTCTCCAGCACAGTCATCTTGCCGCGCAGCGCGTCGATACGCGGGTCGGCGGCCACGTCATCGTTGTAGTCGCTGGCCACCAGCCGACCCAAGATCAGCGGCACGGCCACCATGTACTGGAGGCAATGATCGCGGTCGGCGTAATTGGCCAGTGGGCCGGTCTTGTCGATGATGCGACAGCCCGCTTCCTGCGTTTCGATCACGATCTTCTCGACCTGATCGAGCTTGCCGGCGACCTCCTCATGCAATTTCATCGCGCACTCCACCGCGGTCTGCGCATGGAATTCGGCCGGGTAGCTGATCTTGAGCAGCACGTTCTCCATCACGTAGCTGCCGAACGGGCGCTCGAACTCGAACGGCTTGCCACCGAAGGCCACGTCGTAGAAACCCCAGGTCTTCGCCGACAGCGCCGACGGGTAGCCGACCACACCACGATAGACAGCATTGATCGCGTGGGTGACTGCACGACGACAGGCGTCGCCGGCGGCCCAACTCTTGCGCGGGCCGGTGTTCGGCGCGTGGCGATAGGTGCGCAACGCGCCGTTGTCGATCCAGCTGTGCGATACCGCGGTGACAATCTGCTCCTTGTTGCCGCCGAGCATCGCGGTAGCCACCGCGGTGGAAGCCAGTCGCACCAGAATCACGTGATCCTGGCCGACCCGGTTGAAGCTGTTGAGCAAGGCGTAACAACCCTGGATCTCGTGTGCCTTGATCGCATAGGCAAGCACGTCACGCACGGTCAGCGGCTGGCCGCCTTCCCGCTCGGCCTTGCGGCTGAGGTAGTCGCCCACGGCCAGGATGCTGCCGAGGTTGTCCGACGGATGACCCCATTCGGCAGCCAGCCAAGTGTCATTGAAATCCAACCAGCGAATCTGGGTGCCGATCGCGAACGCGGCTTGCACCGGATCCAGTTCATGACTGGTGCCGGGCACCCGCGCGCCGCCAGCCAGCGTGGCGCCTGGCACCAGCGGGCCCAGGTGCTTCACGCATTCGGGGAACTTCATTGCCAGCATCGCCGTACCCAGCGAATCGAGCAGCATGTAGCGCGCGGTGTCATAGGCCTCCTTCGAGTCGATCTTGTAATCGACCACATAATCGGCGATGTCGACCAGCGGCTGGTCGGGATCGGGACGAACGGCGGAACGGATGTCGTGCGCACTCATGATGGATCTCGCGGCAGGGGAAACCGTCATTTTAGCGGACTGGCGCACAGTGCGTCTTGACCGCAAGGGCCGGCAATCCGACAATCCATCCATCCTCAAGAGGGAGTAGTTCCCGCGGCGACCCTTGCCGCGGTGCAGTGATCGTCAGCACGGGCGATATCCCGCCCCGGTCACTTCGGCAGCCTGGCTGCGAGCGAGACTTTTGCGGTGGCCACGGGCTGCGCGTTCCTGTGGCTGCTGCATTGTCCAGACGCGCCAGGAAACCTTGCATGGATCTGACTCCCCCCGACTTCATCTCCGGCCTGCTGGCCATCATCCTGCTCGACCTGGTACTGGCTGGCGACAACGCCATCGTCATTGCCATGGCGGCCAGCCGGCTGCCGAAGGAGTTTCAGCTCAAGGCTGTGTTCTGGGGCACCTTCGGCGCCATCGCGGTGCGTTTCGGGCTGACTGCGGTCGTCGTCTATCTGCTGAAACTTCCCGGATTGCTGCTGCTGGGCGGGCTGCTGCTGTTGCCAATCGCCTGGAACCTGCTACGTCACCGCAGCAGTGACGACCCCAAGATCCGAGCGGCCCATACGTTCTGGCAGGCCCTGCGTACGATCATCATCGCCGACGCCCTGATGGGCATGGACAACGTGCTGGCCATTGCCGGCGCCTCGAAGGGCCACCTGGGTCTGGTGATCATCGGTCTGCTGATCACGGTGCCGCTGATCGTCTGGGGATCCACCCTGATCCTGAAACTGATCGACCGGTTCCCGGTCATCATCTATATCGGCGCCGGGGCCATCGCCTGGACGTCGGCAAGAATGATCTCCAGCGATCGTCTGGTCGACGCGTGGTTCGACAGCAACGGCTGGGCCATGTGGGCGCTGGACGCGGTACTGGTGATCGGCGTCTGCACACTGGGCTGGTGGGCCCAGCGTCGTCAGCCAGCCGTACAAAGCTGAACTTGTTGCACGATGTTTATTTATTGTTTTACGATAACTTCACATCGTAAACAGTCATTATTCACATGACAGTTCGTACCCGAACTAGCGATCTCCTGGGCTCGTCCGGCAAATCGCATGAGCCATCCGCCAAGGTCGCCCTCACTCGCATCCAGCGCGGCGCCCGCGACCTCCTGTCGGTCGCCAGCCTGCCCGCGTTTTGCACGGTCATGGTGTGGCTACTGATTGCGTTGGGGTTGTGGCAGACCAGTGGGGCGAGCTCGATGGAGCCTTCCTCGTCGCAGAGGCTGCTTGAACGCTGGCACATGATGCCGAACCTGCCGTTCAATGCGGCCATGCTCGCGTTGGCATGGCTGTTGGCTGTTGTTGCCTCCATGGCGCCGATCGTCTGCCTGCGCAGTCTGGGCAACGCGTTGTACATCCAGCTTCCGCTCAGCTTCATCGTGGCCCGGCGCATCCTGTGGCCGGGACGTGCGCTGGTCACCAAGATCGCCGTATTCTGGATCGCGGTCAGTCAGGTCCAGGAGTACCAGCTCACCTTCAGCCTCGGCTTCCGGGGCACGGTGATCGCTGCCATCCTGGCCTCCATGGTCGCCGGGATGGTGCACGAAGACGCCCGCGCGACCGAGGAAAGCCGGGAGTTCGTCTGATGCCGATCATCGTGTTGTTGGACGTGATGCTGGCCCGGCGCAAGATGAAATCCAAGGATCTGGCGGCTGCCATCGGGATCACCGAAGCCAACCTCTCGCTGCTCAAGCAGGGCAAGGTGAAGGGGGTGCGCTTCGGCACGCTCGAAGCAATCTGCGCTGCGCTGGATTGCCAGCCGCGCGACTTGCTCGAATTCGTCGCGGACGAATACCCCACGGCCCGACTGCCCTGAAACGAACCACGGCGCCGGGTGGCGCCGTGGTTCATACCATCAAGCGGCTCTCAGTCTCAGCGCTTGTCAATCGGCACGTAGGCGAGATCCTCGGGACCGGTGTAATTCGCACTGGGGCGGATGATCTTGCCGTCCTGGCGCTGCTCGATCACGTGGGCGCTCCAGCCAGCGGTGCGCGAGATCACGAACAGCGGCGTGAACATCGCCGTGGGCACGCCCATCATGTGGTAGGTGCTGGCCGAGAACCAGTCGAGGTTCGGGAACATCTTCTTCACCTCGGCCATTACCTGCTCGATCCGCTCCGAGACGTCGAACAGCGTCTGATTGCCGCCCTCGGCGCACAGCTTGCGCGAAATCTCCTTGATGATCTCGTTGCGCGGGTCGGACACGGTGTATACGGGATGGCCGAAACCGATGATGATTTCCTTGCGCGCGACGCGGGCACGAATGTCGGCTTCCGCATCATCGGCGCTGCGATAGCGCGAGATGATCTCCATCGCCACTTCGTTGGCGCCACCGTGCTTGGGGCCGCGCAGTGCGCCGATCGCGCCAGTGATCGCCGAGTACATGTCCGAACCGGTGCCGGCGATGACGCGGGCAGCAAAGGTCGAAGCGTTGAACTCGTGCTCGGCGTACAACACCAGCGACTTGTCCAGCGACTGCGCGTGCAGTTCGCTCGGCGGCTTGCCGTGCAGCAGGTGCAGGAAGTGTGCGGCGATCGAGTCGTCGTCGGTCTCGGTCTCGATGCGCTTGCCGTTGTGGCTGAAGTGGTACCAATACAGCAACATGGAGCCGAAGCTGGCCATCAGGCGGTCGGCGATTTCCTGCGCGCCGGTGATGTTGTGGTCTTCCTTCTCCGGCCTCACGGTACCAAGCACCGAGCAACCGGTGCGCAGCACGTCCATCGGATGGGTCGCGGCGGGGAGCAGTTCCATCGCTGCTTTCACTGGCGCCGGCAGGCCGCGCAGCCGCTTCAGCCTGGCTTTGTAATTCTGCAACTCGGTCCAGGTCGGCAGCACGCCGTGCACCAGCAAGTAAGCGACTTCCTCGAAACAGCCTTTCGCCGCCAGATCATGAATGTCGTAGCCGCGATAGTGCAGGTCGTTGCCGCTGCGGCCCACCGTGCACAGCGCGGTGTTGCCGGCAGCCACCCCGGACAGGGCGACCGACTTCTTGGGTTTGGGCAAGGACTTGTTGGTTTCGCTCATCGTTGGAACCTCGATCAAGAAAGGTGCGTCGACGGGCCATCCCGTTGACGGAAAATGTTTCAGTCAGCCAGGCTTGCCGCCGCCGAACAAGTCGTCAAGTTTGCGCTCGTAGGCGTGATAGTCGAGAAAGTCGTACAACTCGTCGCGCGTCTGCATGGTGGGCACGGCCGCCCGCTGAGTGCCGTCGCGACGCACGGTTTCATAGAAGTTCAGCGCTGCCTTGTTCATGGCCCGGTAGGCGCCGCAGCAATACAGGATAATGTCGACGTTCGCGCCGGCCAGCTCCTCGCGGGTAAACAACGGGGTCAAGCCGAACTCGGTGATGTTGGCCAGGATCGGCACCTTCACCGCGGCCTTGAACTGGCGGTACTGCTCCAGCGTGTAGATCGCCTCGGGAAAAATCATGTCGGCGCCAGCCTCAACGCAAGCCAGCGCACGTTCGATTGCCGATTCGAGACCTTCCACCGCAATGGAATCGGTGCGTGCCATGAGCACAAACTGATCGTCAGTCCGCGCATCCACCGCCGCCTTGACCCGATCGACCATCTCATCCTTCGACACGATCGCCTTGCCCGGCCGATGGCCGCAGCGCTTGGCGGCCACCTGGTCCTCAATGTGCAACGCAGCGGCGCCGGCCTTGATCAGCGAACGTACGGTGCGGGCGATGTTGAACGCCCCACCCCAGCCGGTGTCCACGTCCACCAGCAACGGCAGGTCGCAAACGTCGGTGATGCGGCGAATGTCGGTTAATACATCCTCCATCGTGCTGATGCCAAGATCCGGCATGCCCAGTGAATTGGCCGCCACGCCGCCACCGGACAAATAGATCGCCTTGAATCCGGTACGCTGCGCCATCCGCGCTGCATAGGCGGTGATTGCGCCGACGACCTGCAGCGGTTGTTCCTCGGCTACGGCTGCGCGGAAGCGCGCGCCGGGGGATGCTGATCGGGCCATGACACCTCCGCGTAAAGCTGGCATTTTAGCGCATCGCAAATACTTCGCCGTACTAGTTTCAGGTGACGAACCAGCAAGGGCCACGTACATTCGGACTATGAGCAAATCCACGCCGCTGGCCACACGTATCCTCTGGGGTCTCGCCATCGGCGTGGTCGCCGCCGTCATCACGCTGGGTGTCGGCGAAATCTTCCCACCGGTACTGGACGCAATGCGCCAGGTCTCGGTCGCCGTGCTCGACCCGTTCGGGCAGATCTTTCTGCGCATGCTGTTTTTCGTGGTGATCCCGCTGGTGTTCGCCTCACTCGCCTCGGGTGTGGCTCAACTTGGGGATCTGGGCAAGCTCGGCCCGCTGGCCGGACGCACCTTCGGCTTGTTCGTGGCCAACATGTTGATCGCGGTTGCGCTCGGCTTGCTGATGATGAATCTGCTGCAGCCCGGTCATCATCTGACCGCGGATGCACAGGCTCTGCTGATGCAGGAATACGGTGGCAGTGCCATGCAGGTCGTCGACACCAAGGCCAGCCAGCCGGGCATGAGCTTTGCCACCGTGGTCGAGATGTTCATGCCGCGCAACCTGTTCGGCGCCTTCGTCGGCAACAGCCGTGGCGCGCTTGGCGATGTCCTGCCGTTGATCTTGTTCGCGATCCTGGTCGGCGCCGCGGCGACCCAGCTGACCGAAGACAAGCGCCTCAAGCTGCAAGGCGCATTGGACATGATCAGCGAGGTGATGACCGGCATCGTCGGCTTCGCCCTGCGCCTGGCGCCCTACGCGGTGCCGGCGTTGATCTACAGCGTGATCGTCAAGGTCGGCCTGGATATCCTGTTGACGCTGTCGGTCTTCGTCGTCGGCTGCGCCGTGGCGCTGGCGCTGCACCTGTTCGGCACCATGTCGGTGTGGTTGCGCTTCCTGGCCCACCAATCGCCGCTGGCGTTCTTCCGGAAGGTACGCCCGTTGCTGATCACCGCATTCTCGACCAGTTCCAGCAGCGCCACCCTGCCCGCCGCGCTGGCCACGGCACACGACGACCTCAAGCTGTCGCCCAGCACAGCCGGCTTCGTGCTGCCGTTGGGCGCCACCATGAACATGAGCGGCACCGCCTTGTTCGAAGGTTGTGTGGTGCTGTTCGTGGCGCAGGCCTTCGGCGTCGAGCTGAGCTTGGCCCACCAGGCCGTATTGATGCTGCTGGCGGTACTGAGCGCGGTCGCGGTGGCAGGCATACCGGGTGGCTCACTGCCCCTGATCGCGGGCCTGCTGGCAACATTCGGCGTACCGCCCGAAGGCATCGGCATCATCATCGGTGTCGATCGCATTCTGGACATGCTGCGTACCACGGTGAACGTGGGCAGCGACATCGTCACCGCCGCGGTGGTCGACCACCAACTGCGCGAGCGCCTCGAGACCTCGCCTTAGCGCCAAGCCTGTTCCCGCGGGTCCTCAGGCCTTGAAGCGGCCCCGAAGGACCTCACATGTGGATAGTCACAGTCAATCGAAGCGATGCCAATAATCAATTGGATATATCGCTGCGAGGGCCGTAGCATGATCCACATTCTTCAACTACCACGGGAAGCAAGCAAAGATGTCCCTGATCAATACCGAAGTAAAACCGTTCAAGGCCCAGGCCCTCAAGAGCGGCAAGTTCATCGAAGTTTCCGATGCCGACCTGAAGGGCAAGTGGTCCGTCGTGTTCTTCTATCCGGCCGACTTCACCTTCGTCTGCCCGACCGAGCTCGAGGACCTGGCCGACAACTACGCCGCTTTCCAGAAGCTGGGCGTGGAAATCTACTCGGTTTCCACCGACACCCATTTCGCGCACAAAGCCTGGCATGACACCTCCGACGCGGTGAAGAAGATCAAATACACCATGGTTGGCGACCCGACCGGGGCGATCTGCCGCAACTTCGACGTGATGATCGAGGAAGCAGGCATGGCCGATCGCGGCACTTTCGTCATCGATCCGTCGGGCAAGATCCAGATCATCGAGCTCAACGCCGGCGGCATCGGCCGTGATGCCAGCGAGCTGCTGCGCAAGGTCAAGGCCGCCCAGTACGTCGCTGCCCACCCGAACGAGGTGTGCCCAGCCAAGTGGAAGGAAGGCGAGAAAACCCTGGCGCCGTCCCTGGACCTGGTCGGCAAGATCTGAGTTTCCCCCGCTTCACGCTTGTACCGGACCCGGGCGCCACGCGCCCGGGCTCCCACCCCCAGGAAGCTTGTGCCAGCGACCGGCGCCCGGCCTGCACTCCCCCGCCGGCCGCCCCTCCCCATGGCGCCGGTCGCTGCCACAAGCTTCTCATCCTGACCCCGTCTTTTCCCTATCCCCATCCGGAGTGGTCGCCATGCTCGACGAAACCCTCAAGGCCCAATTGAAGGCCTATCTGGAAAAGTTGACCCAGCCGATCGAGCTGGTCGCCGCGCTGGACGACGAAGCCAAGTCGCACGAGCTGGACGAACTGCTGCACGAGATTGCCGCACTGTCGGACAAGATCAGCCTGCGCCGCGACGACAGCGAGGCGCGCAAGCCCTCGTTCGCGATCAACCGCGTCGGCACCGACATCGGCGTGCGCTTCGCCGGCATCCCGATGGGCCACGAATTCACCTCGCTGGTACTGGCGCTGCTGCAAGTCGGCGGCCATCCGTCCAAGGCCGCGGCCGATACCATCGAGCAAATTCGCAACCTGGATGGCAATTTCACGTTCGAAACCTATTTTTCGCTGTCCTGCCAAAACTGCCCCGACGTGGTGCAGGCGCTGAACCTGATGAGCGTGCTCAACCCGCGCATCCGGCATGTGGCGATCGACGGCGCGCTGTACCAGGACGAAGTCAATGCGCGCCAGGTGATGTCGGTACCCACCGTGTTCCTCAACGGCGAGGTGTTCGACCAAGGCCGCATGAGCCTGGAACAGATCGTGGCGAAACTGGACACCGGCGCCAGCGCCCGCGAAGCCGACAAGATCAAGGCCAAGGACGCGTTCGACGTGCTGGTGATCGGCGGTGGTCCGGCCGGTGCCGCAGCGGCGATCTACGCGGCACGCAAGGGCATCCGCACCGGCGTGGCGGCCGAGCGCTTCGGTGGCCAGGTGCTCGATACCATGGGTATCGAGAACTTTACCTCGGTGACCTACACCGAAGGGCCCAAGCTCGCCGCCGGGCTCGAGCAGCACGTGCATGATTACGACGTGGACGTGATGAACCTGCAGCGCGCCGAGAAGCTGGTACCTGCCAGCGAGGCCACCGGAGGCCTGGTCGAGATCCAGCTGAGCAACGGCGCCGCGCTGAAATCCAAAACGATCATCCTCGCCACCGGCGCGCGCTGGCGGCATATGGGCGTGCCCGGCGAAAATGAGTACCGCAACAAGGGCGTGGCGTATTGCCCGCACTGTGACGGCCCGCTGTTCAAGGGCAAGCGCGTGGCGGTGATCGGCGGCGGCAATTCCGGCGTCGAGGCGGCGATCGACCTGGCTGGCATCGTGGCTCACGTCACCTTGATCGAGTTCGACGGCAAGTTGCGCGCCGACGAAGTCCTGCAGCGCAAGCTGCGTAGCCTGCCGAATGTTGACATCATCGTCAGCGCGCAAAGCACGGAGGTGCTCGGCGACGGCGAGCGGGTCAACGGGCTGGTCTACAAGGATCGCGTCGGTGGCGTCATGCACAGCATCGAGCTGCAGGGCATCTTCGTGCAGATCGGCCTGTTGCCGAATACCGAGTGGCTGCAAGGCACCGTCGAGCTATCGCCCCACGGCGAGATCGTGATCGACGCGCGCGGCCAAACCTCGGTACCTGGCGTGTTCGCGGCCGGCGATGCCACCACGGTGCCATACAAGCAGATCGTGATCGCGATGGGCGCTGGCTCCACCGCCGCCTTGAGCGCCTTCGACCACATCATCCGCAGCCCGCTGCCGACCAAGGCGACGGCGGAGGCCGAAATTGAGCTTGCCTGACGAAGCGATCGTCTTCGTGAACTATGCTCGACCAGCCCAATACCGGGTGCATCATCCAGTCCACGAAACATGAGCCCGCTGCAACAATTCATCGAAACCTACCCGCGCCTGTTCGTGCTGACCGGCGCGGGTTGCAGCACCGATTCCGGCATCCCCGACTACCGTGACCGCGACGGCGAATGGAAGCGTGCGCCGCCGGTGACGCTGCAGGCATTCATGCACGAGGCGCCCACGCGCCAACGTTACTGGGCACGCAGCATGATCGGCTGGCCGCGCTTCGGTCGTGCCACGCCAAACACCGCGCACTATGCCCTGGCGCAACTGGAACATCGCGGGCAGATCGAGCTACTGGTCACCCAGAACGTCGATCGCCTGCATCAGCGCGCCGGCAGCGAGCGGGTGATCGACCTGCACGGCCGGCTCGATGAGGTGCGTTGCATGGCCTGTGACTGGCGCCTGCCGCGCGACGCATTCCAGCAACGCCTGGCCGAACGCAATCCAGCCTGGCTACACCTCGATGCGGCGATCGCGCCCGATGGCGATGCGGACCTGGAAGGCCAGGACTTCGCCCGCTTCGACGTGCCACCCTGTCCGCGCTGCGGCGGCATCGTGAAGCCAGACGTGGTGTTCTTCGGCGAGGGCGTGCCGCGGGAGCGGGTGGATGCGGCCACGCAAGCCTTGCGCGTGGCCGACGCGGTGCTGGTGGTCGGCTCCTCGTTGATGGTGTATTCCGGCTACCGCTTCGTGCAGGCGGCCGCAAAAGCGGGCAAGCCGGTGGCGGCGCTGACCCTTGGCCGGACCCGCGCCGATGCGCTGCTCAGCCTGAAGATCGACGCTCGTTGCAGCGACGCACTGGCGTTCGTGCTCGCACCCGAGCGGCTGATCGCCAACTGATCAGATCGACGCGGCGATGCGTCCGACTTCGGCCAGCACCGCGCTGCGTTGCTTGCTCTCCGCCGACGAGCCCGCGTAGTAGACCGTTACCAGGATCGGCTTGCGCTGTGGCGGCCAGAAGACCGCTACGTCATTGCTTTGGCCGTGGGCGCTGCCGGTCTTGTCGCCCGCTTGCCAGTCGGCGGGTACACCGGCGCGCAGCTTGTCGAGGCCGGTGGTGCAATCGTGCAGCCAATCGGTCAACTGCACGCGCGAAGCATCTGCCAGGGCGTGCCCGAGCAACAGCCGCTGCAAGGTACCCAGCATGGCGTTTGGCGTGGTGGTGTCGCGTATATCGCCGGGGCCGCCCTTGTTGAGTTCGGGCTCGATGCGATCAAGCCGGGTCACCGGATCGTCCAGGCTGCGCACGAAGCGGGTGACTGCCACCGGACCACCGAGGCTGGACAGCAACAGGTTGGCGGCGGTGTTGTCGCTCAACGTAATCGCCGCCACGCACAACTCGGCCACGGTCATGCCTGACGCACCAACGTGCTGGCGCGTCACCGGCGCGTAGTCAAGCAAGACATCCGGGCCAAACACGATACGCCGATCCAGCTGTTCCTCGCCGGCGTCGACCCGCGCCAGCACCGCTGCCACCGCCAGCAGCTTGAATGTGCTGCACATCAAGAAACGCTCGTCGCCGCGCTGTGCAATGCGGCGACCCGTGCCCGTATCCAGCACGGCCACACCGAGGTGACCGCCATGGCGGCGTTGCAGCGCCGCCAGCCTGGTCTCAGCATCCGGAACTCCCGTGGCACGTGATATCAGCGGTTGCAGGACGAGTGCGGACGTCCCGAGCAGGCCGTTCTTGAGCAGGTTTCGACGATTCATGCGGCTACCTCGGGGACAGGGGTCGTGGAATAGTGCACTGGTGTGGAGGCCGACTCATGTTGGATATCAATGCGGGCAATCCAAGGCACGATACATGGCCATTTCATGACAAATCGGCAAGGCTTCGGCGCGGACCGACCCATGCTCCAGCATGCTCGCGGGTAACCTTGGGTCGCTTCCAGCGAACCCCATGTATATCGTGTCGCCCGCAACATCTCGCGAACGCTTCCGACCATCACCTCCGAGACCACCATGTCGAACTACCACAAAACCCCGGAAGCCGTCGCCCGGCTCACGCCTGAGCAATACCGCGTCACCCAGGAAGCCGCCACCGAACGGCCCTTCGACAACCTCTACAACGCCAACATGGCACCGGGCCTGTATGTCGACGTCGTCTCCGGCGAGCCGCTGTTCACTTCGCTCGACAAATTCGAAAGCGCCTGCGGCTGGCCCAGCTTTACCCGTCCAGTGCAGAACGAGCATGTCATCGAGAAGCACGACCGTGGCCATGGCATGATCCGTACCGAGGTACGCTCACGCGACGGCGACAGCCACCTCGGCCACGTCTTCCCGGACGGCCCGCGCGAGAGCGGCGGTCTGCGCTATTGCATCAACTCCGCCTCGTTGCGATTCATTCCCGTCGACCAACTCGAAAACGAGGGTTACAGCGGGTACCGCAAGCTGTTCGACACCGATCAGCAGGAGTCTGCGTCATGAACAAGGCCAGCGAACGCGCCGTTCTTGCCGGCGGCTGCTTCTGGGGCATGCAGGAGCTGATCCGTGAGCAGCCGGGCGTCATCTCCACCCGCGTAGGCTATTCTGGCGGCGATGTGCCCAACGCCACCTACCGCCACCATGGCACGCACGCCGAGGCGATCGAGATCACCTTCGATCCGCAACAAATCGCCTACCGCAAGCTGCTGGAATTTTTCTTCCAGATCCACGATCCGAGCACGATTGACCGGCAGGGCAATGATCGCGGCGCCAGCTACCGCTCGGCCATTTTCTACACCAACGACGAGCAGAAATGTGTTGCCGAAGACACCATTGCCGACGTGGACGCGTCCGGCTTGTGGCCAGGCAAGGCAGTCACCGAACTGGCGCCAGCCGGCGATTTCTGGGAAGCCGAGCCCGAGCACCAGGATTACCTGCAGCATTATCCCGGCGGTTACACCTGCCACTTCATCCGGCCGGACTGGAAGCTGCCGCGGCAGGCTTAGGCGTGTGGTCGGGGCACTCATCGGGCATCATCCGCCGCATGGCGCAGAGCGCCCTCGATGCACCGATCCGGGATCAGCCGCTGCAACGCCGTCAGCGCATACGCGAGTTGAGCCGACCACGGGTGCCAGAACGCCAGCGCGAATCCAGCCACGTAAAGCACGGGTGAAAGCGCGCCCTTCCAGTCCCGGCCGATCGCGTGCCGGAGCACCGAGCCTGAGCCATCCGCCGTAATCAGGATCTGCTGAAGAATCCGGTAAGCGATCGCGGCCATCAACAGCACCACGCCATAAGCGACAGCCGGCGGGACCGCGTGATGACTTTCGTCCATCCAGGCGGCGGTGAACGGAAACAGCGACAACCAGAACAACAGGTGCAGGTTGGCCCACAACACCGCGCTCGATACCCGGTGGCTGGTGGCTGGTGGCTGGGGGACAGCATGTGGGGGTGGTTTCAGTAGATGCCGACGTAGACGAAGCTGAGCACCTGGCTGAGCATGACCGGCGCCAGCGCCCACAAGTCCTCCAGCTCGTGCCCGGTCGACACTTTCAGCTCCAGCACCATGATCGTGATGATGATCGCGATGACGCCATCGCTGAATGCTTCCAGGCGGCCCTTGCCCATGTAGCGCCCTCAAGATGGATTGACCCGCGGATCGCCACAGCCCGCGTACTGCAGGCGACGACTTGGAAGCTTCGTAGATATCACATGCCGGCCTGGCGCACGCGTCCTCTTTGGCGCGGCCATCCATGCCATCGAGGCAAGGCAGTCGGTAGCAGGAAAGGTTACGCTGACCCCGGTCCAGACCAGGCACTCCCCATGAGCAAAGGCACCCACGATTATCAGCGCGATCCGCGCAACGAAACAATCAGGATCAGCGTCAACGGCGAACTTTTCCCGCGTCACGAGGCACGCGTGTCGGTATTCGACAGCGGATTTGTGCTGGGCGATGGCGTGTGGGAAGGCTTGCGCCTGCACGACGGTGGCCTCCCTTTTCTCGATCAGCACCTGGATCGACTCTACGAAGGCGCACGCGCGATCGACCTGACCATCGGCCTCAGCCGCGAGCAGCTGACCCAGCGCATCCTCGACACCTTGCGCGCCAATGCCATGCAGTCGGGCGTGCACATTCGCCTGATGGTCACCCGCGGCATCAAGGCCACGCCGCACCAGGATCCCCGCTTTGTAATCGGCGATGCGACCATCGTCATCATCCCCGAGTACAAGCAGCCGCTGCCGGTCACGGTCGAGCACGGCATCCGCCTGTTCACCGTGCACGTGCGCCGCGGCGCACCTGACGTGCAGGATCCGAAACTCAACAGCCACTCCAAGCTCAACTGCATCCTCGCCTGCATCCAGGCGCAGAAGGCCGGTTGTGACGAGGCGCTGATGCTCGACCCGCACGGCTTTGTGGCCACCTGCAACTCCACCCACTTCTTCATCGTGCGGCGCGGCGAGGTCTGGACCTCCACCGGCGACTACTGCCTGGGCGGGATCACCCGCGCCAACGTGATCCGGTTGTGCCGTGCCAACGACATCCCGGTGTGCGAGAAGAATTTCAGCCTTACCGATGTCTATGGCGCCGACGAGGCGTTCGTCACCGGCACGTTCGCCGGCGTCGTGCCGGCCGGCGAGATCGATGGCCGCCGCATGGGTGACGGCGGGCGCGGCCCGATGGTGGAACAACTGCAACAGCTCTACATGGAGCTGGTGAAGGCGGATAGTCGCTCGGGGCCCCGTGTATGAGCGGGCCGCGCGACGGCCTGCGCGTCGCGATGTGGTCGGGCCCACGCAACATCTCCACCGCGATGATGCGCGCCTGGGAAAACCGCGAGGACACCGCCGTCATCGACGAGCCGTTCTATGCACACTATCTACGCGCCACCGGTGTCCCCCATCCGGGCCGCGAGGACGTGATTGCCACGCAGGACAACGATGCCGCCAAGGTCGCCGCAATGCTGACCGGCCCGATCCCGGACGGTCGGCCGATCTGGTATCAAAAACACATGACCCAGCACATGCTGCCGGAGATGCCGCTGGACTGGCTCGACCACGTCAGCAACTGCTTCCTGATCCGTGCGCCGGAGGCGGTAGTCGCCTCGTTCACCATCCAGCGCCCCACCGCCGCCGCGTGGGAGCTGGGCTTCGAGCAACAGGCGCGATTGTTCGACCACGTATGCAACCGGCTCGGCACTGCGCCGCCGGTGATCGATGCCCAGGACGTGCTGAAGAATCCCGCGGGCATCCTGGGTGCCCTGTGTGCCCGTCTGGGCATTCCCTTCAGCCAGCGCATGCTGCAATGGCCACCCGGCCCACGCGCCAGCGACGGCGTGTGGGCGTCACACTGGTACGCTGCCGTGGAGCGCTCAACCGGCTTTGCGCCGCATCGGGAGCACGAGAATCGGTTGAGCGTATTCCAGCGCCAACTCACCGATCAGTGCCAGACATATTACGACCAGCTATCACCACATCGAATTGTTGCCGTCGGCCCCCTTTCGTGGATCGCGCAGTGACAGGCAATCCCTGCCCCTGAAGTTCGCAACAGCAAAAAGCGCAGGCAAGATCGGCGGTGGTCAACCGCATCAGGCTCTATCCCGCTTCTACAGCCAGCCCCGCGGACCGGCACTGCATTAGAGCGCTGCATTAGCTCCCCTGTTGGTCGCTCGAATGTTGCGAGAAGAGTCGCACAAGGGCAAATGGCTCGATCTGATCTGATCGGGCCACTCTTCCACAAAAACCTTTCCCCGCAGACGAGATGATTCTGATAGCTTTCGAAAGCACATACGGCCCCGAACACTACAACCTGTGCAGATAGATGACCCTGACGCTACCGCCCCTTACCGACGTGCTCGACCTGATGCCTGATGCGGTATGCGTCGTCGATGCCGACGGGATCTTCGTGTTCGTCAATGCAAGTTTCCAGCGCATCTTCGGCTATACACCCGAGGAGGTGCTCGGCCAACGGATTCTTGAACTCGTTCACCCCGATGATCGCGCGGCCACCGCGGAGCAGGCCGAATCGGTAATGGCCGGCAAACTGCAGTTGCATTTCCATAATCGCTACGTGCACAAAGATGGTCACAGTGTCGACGTCCAGTGGTCAGCCCACTGGTTGCCCGAACACCGCGTGCGCATCGGCATTGGCCGTGAAGTGACTGAGCTCCGCCGTCTCGAGCGGCAGCTGGAACATCGTGCCAACCACGACTCACTGACCGGACTGGCCAACCGCGATCGCCTGCGCGCCGAACTTCAATCCGCGATCGACCGCGCCGCCGAGGCCGACCACAACCTGGCCCTGCTCTACCTGGATCTCGACGGATTCAAATTCGTAAATGACCGCAGTGGCCATGACGTGGGCGATCACCTGCTGCGCGAGGTTGCCGTACGCCTGCAGCAAGGCATCCGACTGGGCGACACGCTGGCTCGCGTCGGTGGCGATGAATTCGTCGCATTGCTGCCTGGTTGCCGCGATGCCGACGCCGCCCAGTGCATCGCCGAGGGGCTGCGTGCGCGCCTCGCCAAACCCTTCAAACTGTCAGACGGCCTGTTCCAATTGGACGCGAGCATCGGCATCGCCTGTTTTCCCGCCGACGGAACCGACGCAGATACCCTGCTGACATGCGCCGATCATGCAATGTACGCTGCCAAGCGCCAGCGGTCGCTGCGCGCGGTGGACAAATCCGGGCACGACATCGGCGACTGAAGCAGCTGCTCGCACCGCGGCCGGGACAAGGGACGTTGAACAACATTGGCTCTGTTCCCGCACCCGTCCACGCCGAGTTTCCAGGCACGACAAGCGGATGAAGACGGTGACTCAATACGTCACTACTTACCTCGTCGCGGCAGGCTTGGCGCCACACCGAGGTGGTGCCGGATAGCCTGCCGTATCGAGCTGGCAACGCTTGACGATATCGCGTGCATCGAGTTTGCGTCCATTGCACCCACGTCTTGCGCCTGAACGAGGAACTTTGAGGATAGCGCTGGCGCCGGCAAGCGCCACACGGGCGTCGCAGCCTGCGCGAGCGGTATGTCGAGCTAGGCCTCCATCGCGATCCGTGATCATCGACACGGACGGCACGCGTCTTGCCTGACATTCAGTCAAGGGAATTCAGAACGATTATGCCGCCAACGTTTCGACCGTGCGGAACGCGTCCTCGGATCGATCTGGTGCTGGCACGCCGCCTGCCGTTACCCATTCCTGAGCACCCGGCGGGTCCTGCCGCTCAAGTTCCAACCTCATCCCACATACGAAAGGACCAGACCGGTGAAGCTATTTGGATTCGAACTCGGCAGCAAGGCCACCCGTCACGAGGCCACGGAACCAGTACAACAATTCGCGCCCAATACCGAGATCAGCTACGACCCGAAGCTGATTTCCCGCTTTACTGCGCACCACCGCGAATTGATGGTCATCATCGGCAAGGCGCGTGAAGCAGCCATGGGCGCGCGCTACAGCGACCTCGCCGCCGATCTGCGTTCCTTCAGATCGCTGCCCCGGGAGCATTTTCTGGAGGAAAACGTTCGCCTGTACAGTTATCTCAGCCATTGTCTGCATAGTGACGTGGAAGGACGCGAAATGATCGGTGACATGCGCAGCGAAATGGGCGATATCGGTCGCCTCGTCATGCGCTTTCTCAAACAGCACATCGAGATTGGCGTGACTGGCGAGAACGCCGACGAATTCATCGGGGACCTGGACAACATCATCGCTGCCCTGGCCGATCGCACTGGGCGCGAAGAACGATCGCTTTACACCTTGTACCGGGCACCAAGTGAATTCGTGGTCGCCGCGTAACGTCGCGCATCTCGCGGCACCTCCGTCCCGGAGCGACGGTCTGTCACGCCGCCAGCCGGTGTGCGTAATACGGTTGCTGGCGATCATCGAGGATCGCGTACATCGCCGCCAGGTTGCGCGGGTCCGGGTTCAACCAGGCGTCGACGTGCTCGCACTTGATCGGAATGATGCAGCGGTCGTGGCCGGCCGCGGCCACTTCCGGTGGCGGCTGGTCGGTGATGGCAGCGAACGACAGCAGGTCGGGCTCACCGCGTTGCCCCTTCGACAGCGACCACAGACAGGCAATCAACAGGTCCTGCCCGGGCCGGGGCCGGAATTCGAGCACCACGTTCTCCGCGTGCTCGCCCTCGGCCAGCGCGCGATGTTCCAACGCGTGTCGGCTGACGTTTTCGTAAAACGCACTCACCACCATGATCGCGTGCTGATGGCCGAACAGCGCGCCCCAGGATTTCTCCAGTTTGTTGCGGCGCGCGTTGTAGGTGCCGGGATACTTGCGCTCGATCGCCTGGGTCCATCCCGGCAACCTGCATTGATACCGCATCGGCGCCACCACCCGTTCGCCATCGCAGGCGAACATCACCGGCGCGTACTGGCCGGGGTAAATCCGCGAATCCCGCGGCAGCAGCTCGGCACGCTGCAGGTCAGCCAGGTTGCGCCGCGCGGCGGCGATCTTGTCGGTGGCAATGCGCTGGTCGTCCTCAGCCCTCCGGGTCGACTTGCCCGACGCCAGCACGCGCTCGGCCCGGGTCAGCCGCGTCTTCTGCTGGAACAGTTGCGTTTCGAACACCTGCGCTTGTTCCCGCTCGCCCTGCGCCACGATGTCGGCCAGCTCCCGTTCTTGCTGATGGCGTGGCGCGTCAAACGTGGTGCGCATCGCTTTGGGGATCTTCTGCCAGCCGCCGTCCTGCTTCTTTTGCCAGAACACTTCCACGTAGCGGCGGTAATTGATGACCGCACCGAACTCCCGCTCGAACTTTCGGTAGTCGGACCAGATCTGCGCCGAATAACACATGGACGACACTCGCTGAGAACGTACGGCGCGGGCTACAACGGCCGGAAGGCAGCTGCCACGCTCGGCAGCCGGTGCACGCCGGGAAGCGGGCCTGCTCCGTCGACAGCCGCGACTCCGATTCTGGCAGGCCGCTCGAAAATTGAAGATTCCAGGACGCCGCGGGGGCGCTGCGGCGGCTGGGCCTTGGCGAGCCCGCGAACAGCGACCACGTCATGGGTTCCTGCCGATGGGCTCCACCTCACCTGTCGGCTTCAAGCGCTATCATACCGGCAGCACGCCCGCAGAGCCCCGCGACCGGCTACCACGAGACCGTCAATCTCATGATCACGAAGCTCCCGCCAGCCGCCGAACTCCTCGAACTGATGCCCGACGCCGTCTGCGTCGTCGACACCGAGGGCCGCTTCCTGTTTGTCAATGCAAGCTTCGAGCGCACATTCGGCTACACCCCCGACGCAGTGCTGGGTCGATCAATCTTCGACCTGGTTCACCCGGACGATCGCGCAACAACCATGACGCAGGCGGAACATGTCATGGTCGGCACGCCGTTGCACCACTTCCGCAATCGTTATGTCCACCGGGACGGTCATAGTGTGGATATTCAATGGTCGGCTCGCTGGCTGCCCGACTACGGCGTGCGTATCGGGATCGCTCACGAAGTGACCGAACTGCGTCGCGCAGAGCGCGAGCTCGAGCATCGCGCCAGCCACGACTTGTTGACCGGATTACCCAACCGCCGCCGGCTTCAACTCGAACTGCAACACGCCATCACCCACGCGGCACAGACCGGCGACGGCCTGGCCCTGCTCTATATGGATCTTGACGGCTTCAAGGAGACCAATGATCGAGGCGGCCACGACGCGGGAGATCGCGTGCTACGTGAGGTCGCTCAGCGGCTGCAGCAGGGATTGCGACAAGGCGATCTGGTGGCCCGCGTCGGCGGCGACGAGTTTGTCGCGCTACTGCCCGGCTGCCTTGACGCGGAGGTTGCCCGATCGGTGTCGGACGACCTCCGCGCCCGCCTGAGCCAACTCAATACATTGCCCGAGGGCTTGTTGCGGCTGGGCGTCAGTATCGGGATCGCCTGCTTCCCGATTGACGGAACCAGCCCGGACGCGCTGCTGGCGCACGCCGACCGAGCCATGTATGCGGCCAAACATCGACGCTAGCAACGCCGCAGTGCCGGTCGCTTGGTAACCGGCCTGACATCGCGGGCATGGTGCGTCTCGCGTCTTGACGCCTTCCTGTAGCGGCCTGTATTTCGGTACGAGGACCGAACGCGCCATCGTTCACTACGACGGCAAGCCTCCGGCGGACGCCCGTCACCTCAACGGGCCCGACAACGTCGCGCGCACGGATCTTCATCCGTGACATGTCGGTCGCGGCCGGGCCGGTTGACGGCGGTGGCAGCCCACGCACCGCAACCGCTATCTCAGCTGCGGGGTTCACATCACGTCAGCGATCGCCGTGACTGCTGTCGATGGCAATCTCCAGCCGTTGAGCGTAGCCATCGGCCAGCGCGTGCAACGCTCGCGCGCCGTCGCCGCGAAACGCCGGGCCATGCATCAGACCCAGCGTGCCGGGCTCGAGCGCGGCCAGCCGGCGAATGGTCGACGCCGTCGCGGGCGTCAGCGCGGTGCTGTGGTAACGGTCCTCGGCGGCGAGCGCGGGCATGACAATGTCTCCGCCGGTGATGGCTTCGCCGTTGCCGGACTGCGTGAACAGGTCGCCGCAAAGGAGCGTGTGGGTGGACTCTTCGTAGAGCAAGCCAGCGTCCCAGCAATGCGGAACGTGCGGTGTCGCGATGTAGCGAACACGTTTTCCACCCAGGTCAAGCGTCTCGCCGTCGCCGAGTGCGCGCGGGCTGCGTATGGCGATGTCGTTGGCCGACAGCATGCAACCGATCTCGCCCACCGCGACGCACGCGGCCGGCGCTGCACCCAGCCAATCGTTCATCGCACCGGATTCGTCCGCCTCGAAATGACCGTAGGACACCCAGCGCAGGCGTTCAACCTTGATCACCGCGCCCAGCGCTGCACGCACCGCCGGAAACAATTGGCGCTGGCCGCAATGAAACAGCAGCGGCTCGTCCGCCACGACCAGGTATTGATTGAAACGCAGATCCGCCGGTTCGACGTAGGTGGAAAGTTGAAAGATTCGATCCGCGATTTCGGTAACGACAGTATCCATGGCGACTCCTTCAACTGCCCCCTGTCGACGTCGACATCAGGCGGACATCCAGTCTACAACTGACAAGCAGGCCGACCAGTAGGTCGCGCGGCAGGCTGGCGCGAACACTTACCCGTGCGCCGCAACATCGAGACACAGGTTCGGATTGAACGCCGGATTCTCGACCACGCCTTCGGGGCAGTAGCCGCGTGGATTGCACACCACCCGGGTGCCGTCCACCGTGTAATCGAAGCTATCGTGAGTGTGGCCGTGGATCCACAGTACGGCGCGTCCCATCAGCGCGGTGCAGTCGGAGGCAAAAGCGGCGCTGACCGGCGAATCGGCGAAGCGCGGATGCACGCTGTGCGGCGTCGGCGCATGGTGAGTGATGACCACGGTCGGCCCGTCAAACGACTCCTCCAGCACCGATGCAAGCCACGCATATTGTTCAGCAAACAACACGCAGGAATCGACTGGTGTGAACACGCTCCCGTCTGCGTTGCGGATGACCTTGAAATCGCGCATGAACTTCGCCGACACGGTCATCGCGAGGTCTTTGCCGGCAACCCCAAACAGCGCGAAATCCGTCCACAAGGTCGCTCCCACGAAGCGCACACCACCGATCACTCGCGTGCCCTGATCCAGCAGCTCGATGCCGTGTTCACGGGCGCTCCGGGCCAGCGCCCCGCGCACCTCCGGAATCGAACCGCCATAGAATTCGTGGTTGCCGGGGACGTACAACACCGGCCGACCCAGCGTCGCCGCCCACGCCATCGCAGCAGACGCCGGTCGCAGGATGTCGCCGGCCAAAATCGTCACATCGGCCTCCACCTCGGGTGGCGGCATGCCCCGCACGCCCAGGTGCAGGTCGGACAGGATGTGCAGACGCATGGGTTGCTCCGTCGTAGCGTATTCCCGATCGTCGCGCCGCAGCGACCACAACGCGATCTCGCACCGCTCATCATAACCATTCAGTTCGTACAACCAAATGGCCCGAGAGTTGCCCTGACCTGCATCCAGGAACAGCGTACGCCCGTAATCAACCACACCGTTCGACAGCCAGGCTGACAACCGGCACCTGTAGCCACAACCACTCAAATCCGGATCGGTGCAGACCTAACTGATCGCCGCATGGTCTGCGTGAGCCAAACGGGGGCCGGTTCACTTACCAAAGGTCAAGGAGTGATCCCATATTTCACTCACCGACAAACCCCCGGCCGGCTGACAGAGGTCCGCTCCGGGCCACAAAACCCCGTGGTTGAGTCAACTCTCCCAGGCGATCGCCTCCTAAAGAAGGTGCACTCCAACCTCTGTTTCGTAGACCTCTGCTCCGTACTCGCACGTACTTTCCACGGCCCCCGTCGCGCGGCGTTCACGAGCTGGTCCGCAAAGTGCGCTACGGTCGTGTCGGTTTCAGCTGGTAAGCCATCTCTCATGCGTCGCGAATTACGGCACATTGAACGCCGCCACGCCGGGGAACCAGATCAATCGAACGCCGCAGGATCAGACATGCAACATTTCAGCACCCGGTTTGGACTGCTGTTGCTCGCACTCGGGCTGGCCGCTTGCTCGCCGCCACGACCCGGCATCGTCAAGCAGCCGTCGAAAGCGCTGCCACCCACGACCACCACCGCCGGCGCCCGCTACGTGCATGCCGAGGTCGCCAGGCACATGGACCAGTCCGGCTTTCGCCTGCTCACGCGCAGCACCAACGCGCTGCTGAGCCGGGTCTCGCTGGCCGATCACGCGAAACATTCGATCGACCTGCAGTACTACATCTTCAACAACGATGCGACTGGACGGCTGGTGGCACAACGCTTGCTGGTGGCGGCGGATCGCGGCGTGCGGGTGCGCCTGCTGCTGGACGACATCAATGCCGGCGACACGATCGACCTGCTCGATACCCTGGATGCTCATCCGAACATCGAGGTGCGCCTGTTCAATCCGTTTGCCACGCACGCTCCTTCCCTGCTGTCCAAGGCCACCCAGTTCCTGCTCGACGCGCACCGGCTCAATCGCCGCATGCACAACAAGTCGTTCATCGTGGACGGCAACGTGGCCATCGTCGGCGGCCGCAATATCGGCAACGACTACTTCGATGCCGGCGACGCTACCAATTTCCGCGATCTGGATCTGATCGCCATCGGTCCGGTAGTGAAGCAGGCGTCGCAGGCTTTTGACGAATACTGGAATTGCGACGCGGCCTATCCGGTCACCACGTACGGCAAACACGCCGATCATCATGACCTGGCGCAATTGCGTATCGACCTGGCGCGAGATGCGCGCACTTTCGCCGGGTCTGACTATCTGCAGGCGACTCTGGACGCCGACTACAACGGCGCGACCGCGGATAACCCGGGCAAGTGGTTTTGGGGTCCCGCAGAACTGGTGGCCGACCAGCCGGAGAAGATCGCGGCCAGCAAGGACGAACCGCAATTGCGCATCGGTCCGGACATCAAGGTCATGACCGACAGCGCGCAACATAGCGTGCTGCTGATATCACCTTATTTCATCCCCGGCCGCAGCGGCACAGACTATCTCGACAGCCTGGCCGAGCGCGGCATCATCGTGAAGGTATTGACCAATTCGCTCGCCTCCAACGACGAGCCCGCCGTGTTCTCCGGCTACTCGCGCTACCGCCGGCCCCTGCTCGAGAGCGGCGTGCAGCTGTACGAATTGCAGCCCGCCGCGGGCGCGCCCCAGCCGGCAACATCCGGCGGCACGTCGTCCGGGGTGAGCTTGCATGCCAAGGCCATCGTGGTGGATGGGCAGAAGGTCTTCGTCGGCTCGATGAACATGGATGCACGCTCGAAGTTGTTGAACACCGAAATGGGCATCATCGTCGACTCCGCACCCCTGGCCCAAGCAGTGACGCGCTTTTTCGATGCCGCCACCTTGCCCACCAGCGCGTACCGCGTGGTGCTGATCCCCACAGGCAAGCCGCATGCGGGCCGCATGCAATGGCAGGCCAGCAAGGACGGCAAGCAAATCAGCTTGGACCACGACCCGGAAGCGACCTTGCAGCGCCGGACTGAAGTGCAGTTGCTCAAGCTGCTGCCGATCGAAGGCCTGCTCTGAACCGACCCTTGGAAAGGATGATGCCTGCATGTCGATCGCCGTTCGCACCACCAGCGTCGCTCTCGCCCCATCAGCCGCCCTTGGCGCAGCCTATCTGCTGCGGATGTTCGCGGCGAGCCTGCTTTCGCTCACCCTGCTCTCTCCGGCGTTCGGCCAGGCGGTACCGATCCCAGAGTCGCAACAGGCTCGGCAAGAGGCGCTCGAACAACACAGGATTGACTACCTGATCGACGCGGTAGCCGCGCTGAAAGGCGCCAGCTTCATCCGCAACGGCAAGGCCTACGATGCGACCAAGGCGGCGTCGCACATGCGCCTGAAACTGCGTTTCGCCGGGAGCCACGTCCACACCGCGGAGGACTTCATCGTGTATTGCGGCACCGGCTCATCGGCTTCGGGGATCAAGTACACGATCCGCTTCGCCGATGGTCGCAGTGTCGATTCGGCCAGCTTCCTGCGGCGCAAGCTGGCCGAGTACCCACCGCATGCTCCGGTCTCGGCTCTGCACTGAACAACGGCGTCACGGGCCATTTTATCGTTCCGGTAGCCATTCGGAACTTGTCCCTGGCACCGTTTTCCTTCCGGCCCCGGTTTGGGACCCCGGTTTCGCCCGTTTGCGCCAAAAACACTCAAGTTCCGAGGCGAGCTGCCGCTGCAGAGGCGTCACGCGGGATTGGCCGACGACTCACGTTAGTGCCGTGGCACGGCGATGGAGTAAAAGTGAAAACGCACACACGGGCGCGCACGGCGGAGGCCCCATCCACCGCGGCACAAGGTGGCAGGCGCCCGCAACGATGCAGCAGATGGACAGCAGTGGTGTTCGGCAACGACCGCCAGACACGCATCCGCTTGAAACAATGGTTGATTGCCGCGCTGACCTACGCCGGCTCGTCAGTAGTCATGACCATCGACCACTACCTGGGCTGGCTATCGGCCCATCAGCTGGCGGCATGGTTGGGTTTCCTTGTTGCAACACAGGCGTTCTTCTACATCGCCATGCGCTCGGGGTTGAGCGCGCGATGGAAGGACCCCGCCATGACTGTAGTGCAGATCCTGACCGGACTGTTGTTCGCGGACTGGGCTTTCCTGATTGCGGGGCCCGGCCGTGCAATTGCGCTGATGGCGATGCTGATCGTCCTGATTTTCGGTGCGTTCCTGGTGCACTGGAAAAAGATGGCGATGCTCACCTGCTTCGCACTGGCCAGCTTCGGCGCCACGCTCGCCACGCTGCAATGGCTGCGCTGGATACACCCGGGCACCGCAACGCGCGCGGATTTGTTTCTGGACCTGCTCTACTTCGCAACGCTGGTGGTCATGCTGCCGATGGCCGGGGTTCTGGCCGCCCAGTTGTCGCACCTGCGCTCGACCCTGCGCACGCAGCGCAGTGCGCTGGCCACGGCTTTGGCCGACGTCCAGCGCCTGGCAGAGTTCGATGAACTTACCGGGCTGGCGAACCGCCGGCGTGCCAGCGACTACCTGGCAACGCAGGAGGCACAGGCACGACTCAGCGGTTCAGGCTTTTCCGTGGTGCTGATCGACCTGGACAATTTCAAGCGCATCAACGACACCCTCGGTCATGGCGCAGGCGACAAGACGCTACAGGCCTTTGCCGATGCGGCACGCCCGCTCATGCGTGCCACCGATCTCATGGCCCGCTGGGGCGGCGAGGAGTTCCTCATCGTCATGCCAGACACCAGCACCGACGCCGCGTACACGGCAGCGCTCCGGCTGCTCGAACGGGTGCGTGCCTTCCCCGCCGATAAAGGAGGGCCCATAAGCTTCTCGGCCGGAGTCGCACACTGGGAGCTAGGCGAGCCTATTGCCACCACAGTAGCGCGGGCCGATCACCGGATGTATGCGGCCAAACACGCAGGCCGGAACCAGATCCGAATGACTGGGTGACACGGGCTTGAACCGAACGGGAAACCGAACGGGGTCAGACTCACTTGGCAAGCCGTCGCCAACACTCTCCGCACTATCCGCGGTACCGCCACCGTCGCGTTCACGGCAACGCCTTCGCCGCTCCACTCGGCTCGCACCTCCCTTGCTCACCGTCCGGCAGGGTGCGGACGGGCAAGTGCGCGGGAATATTCTCCGTCGCACCCTGGCCGTCGATGATAATCAGCGAGAATGGGCGTCAAGAACCATTCCCGACGTGCCACCGTGGGAAAGCGTCCCAGAAACTCTTTTTCCTCCGCCGATGTCGCCCATGCGAAGCGCAGGCCGCCTTCAAGCGTGCCTTCGACTCTCAATTGGCGGTATTCGCTGGCCGGCATCCGAGCGCCTGACCGAGGCCCGCTCTGGGTCGCAAAACGGCGTGACTGAGCCGCCTTTCCAAGGCGCCGCCTCAAAGAAAGTGCACTCTGACCCCGGTTTCGCTCACACGACGAGTCTCACGAGTGAGTGAAGAGTTCTTCAGCATATTTGCATCTTCCATTCACGCGCTCGGTGTTCCCATGATCCGGTGCCAGCGAAGGGCGCGCCCGACCTGGGGCTCTTCTGGAAAGCATTCCAGACCTCGATAGATTAGGAGACAGATTGCCATGATGACCAAGAACCTGAGCAAGAACCTGATGGCCGCCAGCCTTGTTGTGGCGTTGGGCGTCGTGGGTGTAGCGCCAGCGATGGCCACCGGTGCGGCGATGCAAAACGATACAGATACGTCGATCAGTACCAAGGTGTCCGACGCGTGGATAACTACCAAGGTGAAATCGGAGTTCGCCACCACCAAAGGTGTCAGCGCCACCGATACGTCCGTCGAAACCAAGGATGGCGTCGTCATGCTGAGCGGCACCGTCGACTCCCAAGCCGAGAAGCGGATGGCGATCAAGTCGGCCCAGTCGGTCAAAGGCGTGAAGGCCGTGCAGGCCGACAAGCTGATGGTCCACCACGATGGTGACTCGAGACTCGATGAAGCACGATTCGATGAGCAGCGACAACGACGACAATACGTCGTCGGACACCAGTCTCGCGACCAAGACCTCCGACACCTGGATCACCACCAAGGTGAAAACCGATTTCGCCACTACCAAGGGCGTTGACGTCACCGACGTCTCGGTCAATACCAAGGCCGGCGTAGTCATGCTGACCGGCACCGTCGACTCCGAAGCCGAGAAGCGGATGGCGATCAAGTCGGCCCAGTCGGTCAAAGGCGTGAAGGCCGTGCAGGCCGACAAGCTGATGGTCCACCACGATGGTGACTCGACACGATTCGATGAGCAGCGACAACGACGACAATATGTCGTCGGACACCAGTCTCGCGACCAAGACCTCCGACACGTGGATCACCACCAAAGTCAAAGCCGATTTCGCCACCACCAAAGGCGTGGACGTCACCGACGTCTCGGTCGATACCAAGGCCGGTGTGGTCATGCTGACCGGCACCGTCGACTCCCAAGCCGAGAAGCGGATGGCGATCAAGTCGGCCCAGTCGGTCAAAGGCGTGAAGGCCGTGCAGGCCGACAAGCTGATGGTCGACAACGATGGTGACTCGATGAAATCGGATTCCATGAAGCACGAATCGACAGGCAATGACACCAACGACAGCATGTCGTCCGATACCAGTCTCGCGACCAAGGCCTCGGATACTTGGATCACTACCAAGGTCAAAGCCGATTTCGCCACCACCAAGGGCGTGGACGTCACCGACGTTTCGGTCGATACCAAGGCCGGTGTGGTCATGCTGACCGGCACAGTTGGCTCCGAAGCCGAGAAGCAGATGGCGATCAAGTCGGCCAGGTCGGTCAAGGGCGTCAAGGCTGTCGAAGCAGGCAAGCTGACTGTCGGTAACGACAAGATGTAATGTTCGCCTGACCGGCTACCGATGCGACGCGAAGCAAGCTGAAACCGAAGCCGGGGCCAGCGAAACCGGGGGCCGAAACCGGGTCAGAGCGAAACCGGGGTCAGAGTGGGCTTTTTACGGCCGAAGCCGAATAAAAGTGCACTCTGACCCCGGTTTCCGCGGTTTCCCGCCCCCACTGGAGCAGGCTCCACGTGTATCTCATTCGCCGAGTCGTCGTTCCGATGCTGCTTGCATGTCTGTTATCGCTGGCCGGTTGCGCTGCCGGCGGCGACGTCACCAAGCCGATACCCACAGCGCTCATTGCCGCTCCGCAGTCACCCCACCGACTGGTGGTGATGTTGCCCGGGCGTGGTGACAGCCTGCAGGCGCTGACTGATACCGGCATTGCCGGGATCATCCAGCAGAGCTGGCCCGACGCCGACGTCTTGCTCACCGGGCTGACCATGCCGTTCTACCGGCAGGGTCGCGCGGCCCAGCGGTTGCACGACGAAGTGATCGAGCCTGCCCGACGCAAGGCGTATCAGCAAGTTTGGCTCGCCGGCATATCACTCGGCGGCATGGGCGCGCTGCTGTACGACCGCCAGTATCCCGACCAGATCGACGGCCTGTTGCTGCTCTCGCCGTACCTTGGCGAAGACGCGATCCACCAGCAGATCCGTCGGGCCGGCGGTCTGGCGGCCTGGCAAGCGGGACCGGCCCAGCCGATCGGTCCGGATACGTTCCAGCACGAGTTGTGGCGCTCCCTGCAAGATTGGTCGCAGCGTCCGCAACGCACCCGCTCGACCTGGCTCGCCTACGGCGCCGACGAGCCGTTCCGCCAACCGATCGAACTGATGAGCCCGCTGCTGCCAGCCGATCACGTCATCATGCTGCCCGGCAAGCACAACTGGAAACTATGGAAGCGCGCTATGCGCGTATTGCTGGAACGGGCGGGGTCGGAAGGATCCGCGGCTGCATCCGGGCAGGATTCCGGCAAGTGAGATTGTAAGGCGTGTGGACGTTGGCCAGAAAAAGGGGATTAAATGAACCTGACCTCGTTTTCTGCTTTTTTTTGGACCCCGGTTTTGGGAGGCCGGAGGCGATCACATCGATGTTGCCGCGTCAGGTGGTGCGGCCGTGGTCGCGCTGGCGGGCTTCGCGGGTTGCGTGTCCGCGGAAGCGAATTGCCCGACCTGCAGGGCGAACTGTGCTTTTTGTCCAGCCGGCATTGCCGCTGGATCGACGTACACCTGAATCATGTAAGTCGTCGCTGCCGCAACCGACCCGGACCACGTGTTCGCCCCGGTCGTGCTGGTGTCGACCAGCATTTTGTCATGGGTCTGGTCATTCACCTTGAAGTGCAACTGAGGGTTGCTCGAGACGAGATTGACCTTGACTGTCATGCCTGCCGCGATGGCGACGGTGAAGTTGTACGCGGTAGCGCCAGAAGCCAGTATCCCCCGTCTTTCCGCCCAAGGTTTGTCAGCTTCGAATGTCACTGCGGTCGTCGGCGGCTGCAGGTCTTCGGTCCCGTACTGGCCGATCTGCAACGCGTATTTCGCGGTTTCGCCCGACGTCATCGCGGCAGGGTCAATAAAAACCCGGATCACATACGTGGTGGCCGTCGCGTTCGGCGTTGACCAGGTGGATTCACCCGTCTTGAGGGTATCCAGCACCACCTTGCCCTGGCTCTGGTCTTTCACCCTGAAATGCACGTTGGGATTGCGGCTGAGGAGGTTGAGCTGCAAGGTCTTGCCCGCCGCGACCGCCACGGTGTAATCGAGCGAGTTGTCGGAATGGTCGAGGTTGCCGATTTCCTGCGCCCAGACACTGTTTGCCGCGAAGGTCACTGCGACCGGCGTGTCGGCGAAGGCGGGCAGCGACATGCAGGCTGCGGCCAGGCCGAGACTCACGCCCAGGGCGGTGCGGAGAACATGGAAACGTGACATGTGTGGAATCCTCGCGTGGTTTGGAGTTCGATTGTGAATGCTTCAATGATTCCACACCTTGCATCGTTGTAGTCGCGTCGGTGCCGCCTTCCTTGTGCAGGCCATGTATCGCCCGTGAGTCAGCGCCGCGTGCGGACCATACGCCGGCTTCGTGGGGCTCGCC
>CAJDTN010000012.1_pt1 | contig 71966 bp, 60 predicted proteins | sample 7389801 | NCBI WGS metagenome assembly CAJDTN01 (sample SAMEA7055653, study PRJEB34461) | soil metagenome | biome: terrestrial ecosystem; feature: Peninsula; material: soil | place: Antarctica | collected 2016
CAGCAATTGTTGCAGCGCTTCGCGGTCTCCGCTCCAGCCGTGGGTGCGCGCGCGTTCGGCGTATAGCCCGGTCAAGGCTTTCACCAGCATCGGGTGTCGGTCGGTGCGGCCCCGGGTATCGAGCGCCAGCGTCACCATCGCGTCGATCTGTTCATGCAAATCGGTAGCGAGTCGAGCGATGTCCTCCACCCGGCTGAAGTGGGTCAGGTACATCGCGGCCGGCTTCAAGGCGACCAATCGTTCGATCGAGGCGTGCAGCTCGTCCGGATCGAACTGCACCGGCGAGGTGGTGGGTAAAATGAACGGGCCGTTCGCCGTGTCGAACTCGCGATAGGACAAGCCGAACACATCGCCAGTGAAGCAGACGTTTGCGCGTTCGTCGTAAATTGCGTTGTGGTGTTTTGCATGGCCGGGGGTGTCGATGATGAGCAGGGTCCGACCGGCCAGATCGACTTCGTACCCGTCGACTGCTTCCACCACGCGTTCGGCCGGGATCGGTCGCAGTTTGCCGTATTCGCGCTCCATCACGGTCTCGCCGTAAACGGCACTGGCGCCGGCCCACAGTTTCGACGGGTCGATCATGTGCCGCGCACCGCGCGGATGCACCAGCAATCGCGCATTCGGCAACTGCGCGATCAATTCGCCGGCTCCGCCAGCATGGTCCAGGTGTACGTGGGTCAGGATCAACCAGTCGACGTTCCCCGGCGTCAGGCCGGCGCCCTCCAGCGCGCCCAGCATGCGCGGCACGGAATGGTTGGTGCCGCAATCGATGAAGACGGCACGGCCGTCTTCGACGATCAGGTACGCCGCATCGAATCGCGGTCGCACGAAACCGGTGTCGATGACGTGGATGCCTTGGGGAAGTGTCATGCGTGCCTCGCAAACTCGATGATCCGATCAGAGTAACAAGTTGGAGCCGGATCGGCATCCGTATCCAGGGTAGCGTTCTCGGTGGCCCGATGTGCCCGGCTGGCAGGAAAACGGGTCGCTCAACCGGCGCGGCGAAGAGTGAGATTGATTCGGCAGTCGCCCAGCGCGGGGTGATGGTTCGGCTTTATCGATAGCACGCCGTGGTAGCGCAAGCGTGCCGGGCCGCCCCAGACGACGACATCGCCGTGCGCCAGCGGCACGCGTTCTGGGCGATCCGTGCGTTGCAGGCCGCCGAACAGGAAAATTGCCGGGATACCGAGCGAGACCGAGACGATCGGCTGGTTGAAATCGTGCTCGTCGCGATCCTGGTGCAGGCTGAGCCGCGTGCCGGCCTCGTAACGGTTGATCAGGCAGGCGTCGGGCTCAAAGCCGGCGAAGCCCGTCCGTGCGGCTGCCGCGGCAGCGAGCCGCCGAAACGCGGGTGGCATCGTCGGCCAGGCCTGTCCGGTTTGCGGATCGTTCGGGTCGTAGCGGTAGCCGCGGCGGTCACTGAGCCAGCCCAGTCGTCCGGCGTTGGTCATCGCCACCGACATGGGTTGGCCGCCGGGCGTGATCATGTGGCGCCACGGTGCCCGCGCCAGGATCTCATCGAGGGCATCCAGCAGGGCGACATCGTCGGTCAGCGCAAATCCGCGCAGGAGCCGCGCGCCGTCTCCCAGCGGTTGGTCCCGACCGACCGGGCCTGAGGCGCAGGTAAACAAATCTGCGCTATGCATCGCGTGGTGCGAGGCGGCGATTCGAGTCGCATGGCATGCTGGCATGGTCACGCGCGCTCACCTGGTGGACTCGCGCGCAAGCAGGACGCGCTTGCGTTCGACCCCCCAACGGTAACCGGACAGGCCGCCATCGTTGCGCACTACTACGGTGACAGGGGATCGCCACGGCCAGCATATTCGAGGCACAAGCCCGGGCCACCGCCCGTGCGGCGCCGGGTTGGCCGATACGTTGGGCGATCTCGCTGTAGCTGGCCGTGCGGCCGGCGGCAATCCGGCGTAGCTCCTGCCAGACACGCTGCTGGAATGCGGTGCCACGCACATCCAGCGGCAAGTCGAGGCCCACCTCGGGCGCGTCGACGAAGCTGACGACCTGTGCAACCAGTCGCTCATGGTCTGCGTCGTCGTCGACGAGGGTTGCATGGGGAAAGCGCTGGCGCGGGTTCCGTGCCAGCGCGTCCGGCTCGTCGCCAAACAGGATCGCGCAGACGCCGCGCTTGCTCTGTGCGACCAAGATCAAACCCAGCGAGCACTCGTCGATGACAAAGCGGATCGCGTCATCAGTGTGCGGGTAAGCGATCGTGGTGATCGGGGCGGACTGCTTGTCGAAAGTGTTCATGACGATCTCGTATCCCGGATTATCGCTCAGGGCGGAATCCATGCACGAGCGGGCCTGTCGGCCCGGCGGGTCTTGCGTTCGAATTCGAGCTGGTACCCGCGCCCGCCTTCACCAGTCGGTCGGCCGATAGTCCTTCAGGAACTGGCCCCATACGTGCTCGCCGGTGTTGATACCGTGGATGATGGGATCGACGATCCGTGCAGCGCCGTCGACGATGTCCAGCGGCGGATGGAAGCGTTCCTCGACGACCTTGCGCGCAGCCAGCGCGGCGGGATCCTCGTCGGTGACCCAGCCGGTGTCCACGCTGTTCATGTGGATGCCATCGTTGTGGTAGTCGGTGGCGGCCGTGCGCGTCATCATGTTCAGTGCCGCCTTGGCCATGTTGGTGTGGGGGTGGCGAGTGGTCTTGAAGTTGCGGTAGAACTGGCCTTCCATCGCGGATACGTTGACGATGTGCTTGTCGCGTTCCGTGGTGCGCAACATCAATGGTTTCAGCCGCGCGTTGATGATGAACGGCGCGATCGCGTTGACCAGTTGCACCTCCAGCAACTCCACCGACGGTACCTCGGCCATCAGCAGGCGCCAGGAGTTGCGCTCGCGCAGGTCGACTTGCTGCAAGTCCTGGTCGAGCCGGCCTTCGGGAAACAGGTGACTTTGCGCCAGCAGCTCCTCCGGCAACAAGGGCAATTGCGACAGTTCGGCGGCGCGGTTCAGGCCCGGCAACGCTGCGTCCGATATCGCGATGCCGGCTTCCGGCAGGATGTTGGAGCCGCGCAGGCCTTCGTAGTGGCCGATCAAGGCGCGCATGCTTGCGGGCAAGTTGTGCAGCGCGGCGGTTTCGCCCTCCATCATGTGCGCGTAGAAATCCGGCGGGCGGCGCACGGTCTGGCAGGCGTTGTTGATGATGAAATCCAGTCGCGTACGGGTGGCGACCAGCTCGTGACAAAACGCTTCGACGCTGGGCGTGTGACGCAGGTCCAGCCCGTAGATCTGCAGCCGGTGGCTCCAGTCGGCGAAGTCCGACTCCGCGGCATAACGCGATGCGGAATCGCGGGGGAAGCGGGTCGTGACAATCAGCTCGGCGCCGGCACGCAGCAGCTTTAGCCCAGCCTGGAACCCGATCTTCACCCGGCCACCGGTGAGCAACGCGACGCGGCCGCGCAAGTCAGCCAGTTCGCCGCGCTTGGCGTAGTTGAACGCCGCACAGTCCGGGCACAGTTGGTCGTAGAAGAAGTGGAGGGTGGTGTATTTCTGCTTGCACACATAGCAGTGCTTCGGCTCGAGAGATGTCCGCTGGGCGCCATCGTCATCCGGGGGGATGTCGTGCGACAGGAACCCCTCCGGCGCAAACACGTTCGGCGTGGTGAATACCGGCCGGCGGCGCAGGGTGCGGATACCGGTCTGGTTGAGCGCGCTATCCTCGACCTGGAGTTTCTCCGCATGTCGAGTCTTCTCGGCCGCCTTCAGCCGGAGCCGGCGGGCACCAGGGTCAGGGTGATAGACGCGGGCCACGACCTGGTGCAGGCGTCGGCGATCCTCGGCAGGCAACCGCTCCAGCAATTGCCGATCGTCGGCCACGGCTTCCAGCAATTGCACAGCGGCACGCAGACGCGTCAGTAGATCGACATTGGCGTCGTCCGAATGCGGTGGCGTGGCAGTGGTCATCGGCGAGGTATTGTCCAAAGTGCGGGTTACGTGGAGACGTCGTGTCGACATCCGTCTACGCGTCCACCTCGTCCTTGTAGGCATCCACCGGGATACAGGAACACATGATGTTCTTGTCGCCATAGACGTTGTCGACGCGCGCCACCGGCGCCCAGTATTTCTGCAGCTTGAGGCTGGCCAGCGGAAACGCCGCCAGTTCGCGCGGGTACGCGTGGGTCCACTCGCTGGCACTGACCATGGTGGCGGTGTGCGGTGCGTTCTTGAGCGGGTTGTCCTCGCGATCAAGCTTGCCTTCTTCGATCGCGCGGATCTCGTCGCGAATCTGGATCATTGCGTCGATGAAGCGGTCCAGCTCGTTCTTCGATTCGCTTTCGGTCGGCTCGACCATCAGCGTACCGGCCACCGGAAAGCTCAGGGTCGGCGCGTGGAAGCCGAAGTCGATCAGGCGCTTGGCGACGTCCTCGGCACCAATGCCGGTGGCGTCCTTCAGCGCGCGCAAGTCGAGGATGCACTCGTGCGCGACCAATCCATTGCGACCGGTGTACAGAGTGGGGTAGTGCGGCGCCAGTCGTTTGGCGATGTAGTTCGCGTTGAGCAGTGCGACCTGGCTCGCCTTGAGCAGGCCCTGGGACCCCATCAACGTGATGTACATCCAGCTGATCGGCAGGATGCTGGCGCTACCAGAGCTGGCTGCGGAAACCATGCCGCCTTGTCGCGGCGGCGTACCCTCATCCGCCCTTCGGGCACCTTCTCCCATGGGGAGCAGAGCCGGCAAAAACGGCGCGAGATGGGACTTCACTGCGCACGGACCCACGCCGGGGCCGCCACCTCCGTGCGGGATGCAGAACGTCTTGTGCAGGTTCAGATGGGACACGTCCGAGCCCCACTTGCCCGGCTTGGCAAGGCCGAGCAGCGCGTTCATGTTGGCGCCGTCGGTGTACACCTGCCCGCCGTGCGCGTGGACGATGTCGCAGATCGCCACGATGTCCTCCTCGAACACGCCGTGGGTGGATGGATAAGTGATCATCAACGCGGCAAGGCGGTCGGAATACTTTTCGGCGGCGCGGCGGATGTCCTCGACGTCAACGTTGCCGTGGGCGTCGCACTTGGTCACCACCACGGTCATGCCGCACAGGTGGGCAGAGGCCGGATTGGTGCCGTGGGCGGATTCGGGAATCAGGCAGATGTCGCGGTGCGCTTCATTACGCGAGCGATGCCAGGCGCGGATTGTCAGCAGGCCGGCGTACTCGCCCTGGGCGCCCGAGTTCGGCTGCAGGCTGACCGCGTCATAGCCGGTGCATTCGACCAGCATCGCCTCCAGACCGTCGATCAGCTCCTTGTAGCCTTGCGTCTGCGTGGCCGGAGCCAGCGGGTGGATGTTGCCGAATTCGGGCCAGGTCACCGGGATCATCTCAGCGGTGGCGTTGAGCTTCATGGTGCACGAGCCCAGCGGGATCATGGTGCGATCCATGGCCAGGTCCTTGTCCGCCAGCGCGCGCATGTAGCGCAACAGCTCGTGCTCGCTTTGGTACGTATTGAACACCGGGTGGGTGAGGAACGCGCTGGTGCGGCGCAGACCGGCGGGCAGGGCATCAGTGGTGGTGGCGTCGAGCGCATCCACATCCATGCCTTCGATGCCGAATACCTCGGCAAGCTGGATCAGTTCCTCGCGGGTGGTGGTCTCGTCGAGGCTGATGCCGACACTGCCGTCGTCGATATGGCGCAGGTTGATGCTGGCCGCCTCCGCACGGGCACGCACGGCAGCAGCCTCGATGCCGGTGACGTGCAAGGTGTCGAAGAATTCCTTGCGCACGGCGACGCCCTTGCCGCGCAGGGCGGCGGCGAGGATCGCCGTCATCCGATGGGTGCGCCGGGCAATCCGGGTCAACCCCTGCGGGCCGTGGTAGACCGCGTACATGCTGGCCATCACTGCCAGCAGCACCTGGGCGGTGCAGATGTTCGAGGTGGCCTTCTCGCGGCGGATGTGCTGCTCGCGGGTCTGCAGCGTGAGGCGGTAGGCAGGCTTGCCCTCGGTATCGATCGACACGCCGATCAGGCGGCCCGGCATCGAGCGCTTGTAGGCGTCGCGGCAGGCCATGAAAGCGGCGTGCGGGCCGCCGTTGCCGAACGGTACGCCGAAGCGCTGCGAGTTGCCCACCACGATGTCCGCGCCCCATTCGCCTGGCGCGGCAATCAGGGTCAGCGCGAGCAGGTCGGTGGCCACGGCGACCAGACCGCCGCGAGCGTGCACGGCATCGGCGATTGCGCGGTAGTCGTGAATGCTGCCGAACGTGTCGGGGTATTGCAGCAGCACGCCGAAGGCCTCGGTACCGGCAGCGTCCTCGTCAGCGCCGACGACCAGCTCGATACCCAGCGGTTCGGCGCGGGTGCGCACCACTTCAAGGGTTTGCGGATGGACCCCGCGCGAGACAAAGAACACGTTGGATTTTGACTTGCACGAGCGCTTGGCCAGGGTCATTGCCTCGGCCGCGGCGGTGGCTTCGTCCAGCAACGAGGCGTTCGCGATCTCCATGCCGGTGAGGTCGGCGCACATGGTCTGGAAGTTGATCAGCGCCTCCATTCGACCCTGCGATATTTCCGCCTGATACGGCGTGTAGGCGGTGTACCAGGCCGGGTTCTCCAGAATGTTGCGCAGGATGACGTTCGGCGTGTGGGTGCCGTAATAGCCTTGGCCAATGAAGCTGCGAAATACCTGGTTTTTCTCCGCGATGGCGCGGATTTTGGCCAATGCATCGACCTCGGTGATCGCTTGCGGCAGCGCCAGCGGTGCATTCGACTTGATCCCGCCCGGCACGATTGCGTCGGTCATCGAGTCCAGTGAATCGTGGCCGATGACGCGCAGCATCTGCGCGATCTCGTTGTCGTTGGGGCCGATGTGGCGCTCGATGAACGCGGCGTGGTTTTCAAGCTCGCGCAGGGAAGGAGACGGATTGTGAATCATGACGGGCGTCCGGTAGTGGCCGATGAAGGCCGGGCGTGCATGCCGCACGTGGGCGCCCCTCTGTCCTTTTGCCTGAGAGTTTGGAGACGCGCGAGCGTCTCGTGCCCCTTCGGCGGCGGCTTGCGCCGGTAAAGGCAGCCGCTCTCTCCAGAGTGTTTGCGCGTGGTGGTATGGGGGCCTGAGCGATTACGGGCGTTGCGTCTTCGGCAGCGGCACGAACCCGTACACGGTCGTCCGCTTCTCCCACCATGCGCTTACCAAGGTGATTATACAGGTGTGCGGCGAGGCATCGGAGCGCAGGTTGTGATGAGCCGGGACGGGTCCTGAACTTTGTTCATTTGCCCGAGACGGGCAGGGATCCGGCATGCCCGGCAGGCCAGTGGGGGCCCGGATCGCCTCGCAGGGTCGTCGACGGATCGGGCATCTCGGAAACCCATTCCTGAATCGGCTTCAGGACGAGCCAGAGCCCCGGCAAAACGGGATCGGACTGAAGCCGGTTCACCCCGGGTCGGGCATGGGCGGCAACTCGCTGGAATTTGTCGTAACCGGCTCTGGTACGATCATACATTCGAAGCCGGCATGCTCGTCGTCTTGCCGATTGCTCGTCCGGCCGGTGGCGCGAGCGGCATGATGCCCGGGCGCTCCGGACCTGCATGCAAGACGAGCTGCAGCTCGCGAGCGTCGCCGAAACGAGCGGAGAACCCCCATGAGACTGTTCGACAGCCAGCGCGCACCCAATCCCCGCCGCGTGCGCTGGTGCATGGCCGAAAAGGGTATTGCGGATGTGGAGATCGTACCCGTCGATATCTTCAAGGGTGAACACCGCGGCGCCGACTACCGTGCGCGTGCCGGTCTTGCCCACGTTCCCGCACTGGAGCTGGATGACGGCACCACGATCACCGAGTCCGTCGCGATCTGCCGCTACCTGGAAAGTCGCTATCCCGAGCCCAACCTGTTCGGCCGCGACGCGCAGGAATCCGCGGTCATTGAAATGTGGACGCGACGCGCGGAAATGCTGCTCGCCACCCCGCTGATGATGGCCGTGCGCCATAGTCACCCGGCGCTGGCCGCGCTGGAGCGGCAGGTGCCCGAGGTGGCTGCCTACTACCGCGTCGGGGCGGAGCGGGCACTCGCCATGTTTGAGCGACGGCTCGGCGAAAGCAGCTTCATCGCCGGCGAGCGACTGACCATCGCCGACATTGTCGCCTTCACCGGTATCGACTTTGCGCGAATGATCAAGTTTCGACCGGCCGAGAGTCTGGTCCAGGTGGCCCGTTGGGCCGATGGAATGCGCCAACGCCCTGCCGCGGCGGCGGGCGCCTGATCGCTATCGCACGCCATGCATGGAAGCCGCCCGTGCATCTACCGGCGCAAGTCGAAGGGTTCGGGCGGTTGCCGGACAGCCGACAGGGTGCGACTCAGAAGGGTTGGCGTCATGCCCGGCGACCTTAGTTTTCACTCGACGAACGATTCCATGATTCATATCGGCGAAATTGATCACGTGGTGTTGCGTGCCATCGACATGGAGGCGATGCAGCGCTTCTATTGCGACGTGCTGGGCTGCCACGAAGAACGGCGGCAGGACGGGATCGGCCTGGTGCAGCTGCGCGCGGGGACGTCGCTGATCGACCTGGTTGCCATCGACGGCAAGCTTGGCCGTAACGGCGGCGTCGCACCCGGCAAGGAAGGGCACAACATGGATCACCTGTGCCTGCGGGTGGAAGACTATGACGAAGCGGCGATCCTGAAGCACCTCAAGGCGCATGGCGTGCGCATCGGAGAACTGGGTCTGCGCTACGGCGCGCAGGGCGAAGGCCCGTCCATCTATCTGTACGACCCGCAAGGCAACATGATCGAGCTGAAGGGAGCAGCGCAGGCTTGACTCAACCGGGCGTCCGACGGTGCCGTGGCGCAATACCAAAACCCGGCATCTCGGCGAGCCTTTCTGACTCCAATTGAACCTGGAAAAGACGAAGGCCGCCTTGAAAGGCGGCCTTCGTTTACAATTGGTGCCCAGAAGAGGACTCGAACCTCCACGGAGTTGCCCCCGCTAGCACCTGAAGCTAGTGCGTCTACCAATTCCGCCACCTGGGCAGGTGTCACACCGCTCCGCGAGCTGCGTGAGCCGCGTAATGTAGGCATCGGCCGCCGGCTTGTCAACTCTTTACACCCATGCATGGCGCCGTGTCATCCTGCGCGGCGCCAATACCACAAGGATATTTGTGACCAGAAGAACTCCCCCGAAGTCTGACCAACGCCAGACCCCGCAGCCTCCCGGAACCCGGGTTAAATCCGCCGGTTCAAGACCGCGCGACGCTGCGACTCCCGCCAAGCGACAAGGCAAGGCCGCCGCAGGCGCCGTACGTGATCCGCAGGCTGAGCGCGAGGCCCAGCGCTACACGCACCCCATCCCCAGCCGCGAGGCGATCCTTGCCCTGCTGGAGGAGCGCGGAGAGCTGCTGACCGAAGCACGCATCGCCGCGGCGCTGCAGATTCACGATGAAGCCGACCTCGAGGCACTGCGCAAGCGGCTCGCCGCGATGGTGCGCGACGCCCAGCTGCTGCTGGGCCGGCGCGGTGGCTACGCGCCGACCCGCAAGCTCGACCTGATTGCCGGGCGGGTGCTGGCCAATGCCGAAGGCTATGGTTTCCTGCGTCCGGACGAGGGCGGCGACGACCTGTACCTGTCGCCACAGCAGATGCGTATCGTGCTGCATGGTGATCGGGTGCTGGCCAGTGTGGTCGGGATCGATCGCCGCGGCCGCAAACAGGGCGCGATTGCCGAAGTGCTGGAGCGGCGCTCGCCGCGGCTGGTTGGCCGGGTGCTGATCGAGGACGGCGTGACCTTGGTGAGACCTGACGACCGTCGCCTGAACCAGGACGTGATGATCAAGCCCGGCCAGGAACAGGGCGCGAAGTCCGGCCAGATCGTGGTGGTCGAGATCACCGATCCGCCGACACCGCATCGTGGGCCGCTGGGCGAGATCCGCGCGGTGCTTGGCGAGCGTCTGGAGCCTTCGCTGGTGGTGGAAATGGCGATCGCCAGCCACGACCTGCCACATGAATGGCCGGCCGAGGTGCTGCGCGATGCCGCGCAGGTGGAAGAACAGGTGAGCGCGGCCGAGCGCGACGGCCGCACCGATATCCGCGAGCTGCCGCTGGTAACGATTGACGGAGCCGACGCGCGCGACTTCGATGATGCGGTGTATGCCGAGCCCAGGCGTGGTGGTGGCTGGCGCCTGATCGTGGCGATCGCCGACGTGTCGCACTACGTGCAGGTCGGCGGGGCACTGGATCGCGAGGCCTACGAACGCAGCACATCGACCTATTTTCCCGGTTTCGTGGTGCCGATGTTGCCGGAGACGCTGTCCAACGGCATCTGCTCGCTGAACCCGAACGTCGATCGACTGTGCATGGTTTGCGACATGACGGTTGACGCCGAAGGCAGCGTCACCCGGTCGAAGTTCTACGACGCGGTGATGCTGTCGCATGCGCGGCTCACCTACGACAAGGTGTGGCAGGCGGTGGGCCTGCGTGAGAAGGATGCGCGCCACGAAGTGTCCGACGTGCTGCCGCAGCTGGAGAACCTGCACGCCCTGTACCAGGCGATGGCAGCCCAGCGCAAGCGTCGCGGGGCGATCGACTTCGAGACCCCGGAAGTGAAGTTCCGCCTCGATCAAACGGGCAGCGTGGAGTCGATGGGAGCCACCGAGCGCAACGATGCGCACAAGCTGATCGAGGAATGCATGATCGCCGCCAACGTGCAGGCAGCACTGTTCCTGGAAAAGAAGAAGATTCCCGCGTTGTTCCGCGCGCACGAGCCGCCGCCGGCGGAAAAGTACGAAGACCTGCAACAGTTCTTGCGTGAATTCAAGCTGCGCATGCCACCGGTGGCCGAGGTGACGCCAGCGGATTTTTCCGAAATCCTGCGCATGGTGCACGACCGCCCCGAGCGCGAGCTGATCCAGAACGTGCTGCTGCGCTCGCAAAGCATGGCGGCGTATCAGCCGGAGAACCGCGGCCACTTTGGCTTGGCGCTCGCCGCCTACACCCATTTCACCTCGCCGATCCGGCGCTATCCCGACCTGCTGGTGCATCGTGCGATCCGCTTCGCGCTGACGGGTCGCAAGATCGTCGATTACGCCTACACCCCGGCGGAAATGGCCGCGATGGCCGTGCATTGCTCCCAGCGTGAGCGCCGCGCCGAGGAAGCCGAGCGCGACGTGGACGAACGCTTCAAGTGCGCGTGGATGGAGAAACACATCGGCAGCGAGTTTGATGGCGTGGTCACCGGCGTGACCTCGTTCGGCCTGTTTGTCGAGTTGGACGAGTCGAAGGTGTCCGGCCTGGTGCACATCAGCCAACTAGTCAACGACTACTACCATTTCGATGCGACGCGAAAGCTGCTCAAGGGCGAGCGCACCGGCGCCCAGTTCCGGCTCGGCGACCACGTGCGGATCCAGGTGCTGCGGGCCAGTCTGGAGGATCGCAAGATCGACTTCCGGCTGGTGTCGCCACGCACGTTGGCGCCGCCACCGAATGCCAGCGGCAAGGCCTACGACTATGCCGCCAGCGGCGAACGCTATTCGCTGCCGAAGCAGGCCGCCGTCACGGTCAAGGCGCCGGGCATTTTCGGTCGAGCCACCAAGGCGATCGGCCGCGCGTTCGGTCGCAAACACGTCGAGCCAGCCGCGCCGGCACCGGCACCTGCACCGACACCGACACCCGTGCCGCGCAAGGCCACCGCGGGCAGCCATTCGCCGTCGCGTCCGGCGGCTGGCAGGCAGTCCGTTGGCAAGCAGCCAACTGGAAAACAGCGAGCAGGAAAACCGGGTGTGGCGCGCAAGGCGAAAGGGCCGTCGGCTTCGCCTAGTCCGCGCAAGGAAGACTCGAAACAGCGTGGCTCGGCACCCGCGGCAGCGCCTGCGCCAAAGAAACACTCCAGGCGTCGTCGACCGAAACCGAAAGGCGAGTCATGAGCGAGAACTGGATCGTCGGGATCAACCCGGTCGAGGGTGTGTTGAGCAACGATGCCGAGCGCGTGCGCGAGGTGCTGGTGGAAACCGGCCAGCGCAACGCGCGGGTACTGGAGTTGGCCGAGCGTGCGAAGAAGTTGAATCTCCCGGTGCGTCACTGCCCGCGCGAGGAACTGGACAAGCACGCTGGTGAGGCACGCCATCAAGGAATCGTGGCACGTTGTGAAGCGGCTGCTGCCGCGCATGAGGATGATCTGGCCGACTTGCTGGCGCGTGACGGCAGCGACGCCCTGGTGCTGGTGCTTGACGGTGTCACCGATCCGCACAATCTCGGCGCCTGCCTGCGCAGCGCCGCGGCGGCAAAAGTCACTGCGGTGATCGTGCCCAAGGACCGCGCGGTCGGGCTGACCCCGGTGGTGCGTCGAGCCTCGGCCGGTGGTGCCGACCGGGTGCCGCTGATCACGGTGACCAACCTGGCACGCACGCTGCGCGCGCTGAAGGATGCCGGTGTGTGGATTACCGGCCTGGCCGGCGATACTGAGACCACTCTTTACAGTGTCGATTTCAAGGGGCCGGCGGCGATTGTGCTGGGCAGCGAAGGCGAAGGCCTGCGGCGGCTCACCCGCGAACTGTGTGATTTCGTGGCGAAGATCCCGATGCCAGGCACGATGGAAAGCCTGAACGTTTCCGTCGCTACCGGGGTGGCCTTGTTCGAGGCGTTGCGACAGCGGAGTGCGAAGCGATGACTTTCTTCTGGTACGACTGGGCCGGCTACATCGGCGTGGTGCTGATCCTGCTGGCGTTCTTCCTGCTGCAGGCACAGCGGTTGCATGGCAACCACCTGACCTACCAGTCGATGAACATATTCGGTGCGTTTGGCGTGGCGCTGTCGCTGCTGTTCGGCACTTTCAATCTGCCGGCCTTCACGCTGGAAGTGGCTTGGATTGCGATCGCTATTTACGGCGTGCTGCGCAGCTGGCGTCGTCGCAGCGGGGCGCCGGAATACCCAGACGATGCTCTGTAGAAGAGACTGGTTTGCGTGCGCGGTCGGGTAGCAGAGTTTTGCGCGGTGTCCACACAGCAGGTGCGCCCCGCGGAATCGATCAGGAAGCAGCCAGGCCACTGTGCGCCCGTTCCAGCAATTCCAGTTGCCGCCAGCGGTTGACAATGCTGCAGAACAATTCAGCGGTACGCTCGGCATCGTAGACGGCCGAGTGGGCCTCGCGACTGTCGAACGACAGCCCCGCCGCCAGTACCGCCTTGCTCAGCACCGTCTGGCCATAGGCCAGGCCGCCGAGACTGACCGTGTCGAAGCAGCTGAACGGGTGGAACGGGTTGCGCTTGTGCCCGCAGCGGCGCACCGCCTGGTTCAAGAAACCCAGGTCAAACGCGGCGTTGTGGCCGACCAGGATCGCCCGCTGGCAGCCGGCGTCGCGGACCGCGTCGCGAACGACCTGGAAGATCTGATCCAGCGCCTGGCGTTCCGGCACGGCGCCGCGCAGCGGGTTGTCCGGGTCGATGCCGGTAATTTCCAGTGAACGCGGGTCCAGGTTGGCACCGGGGAACGGTTCGACGTGGGTGGAGGCCACCGGTTGTGGATTCAGGAAGCCGCTGTCGCTCATGCTCAGCGGTATCGCGGCAATCTCCAGCAGCGCATCATGTTCGGCGTCGAAGCCGCCGGTTTCCACATCGACGACGACCGGCAGGTAGCCACGAAACCGCTCGGCCATGCGCGCCGCGTTGCTGTTGTTCACGATATCCATCGGCGCAGCATATCAGCCGCTGGTGATGGCCCGGTTCCGGCCAGTTTTCCGCGAGCGCGCAAGCCGTTTCGCAATGACTCACGCACAGCGCGCCGGGATGGTCTACCGACCGATGGCCGCGAGCATGGCCTCCGCCGTGGAGACGCGCAGCTCGCCCGGGGCCTCGACGTGCAGCTGCCCCACCACGCCATCGTCGGCGTACAGGGCGAAGCGGCGCGTGCGCAGCCCCATGCCGTAGTCGCTGCCGTCGAGTTCCAGGCCCAGGGCGCGGGTAAAGCTGGCGTTGCCGTCGGCAAGCATCAGCAAGCCGGCGGGCACCTGTTGGGCCGCCGCCCACGCCTGCATCACATAGGCGTCATTGACGGCCAGGCACATCACGCTGATGCCGCGCGCCTGAAACTCGGCAAAGCGGGCGACGTAGCCGGGCAGGTGACGGTTGGAGCAGGTTGGCGTAAAAGCGCCGGGGACACCGAACAGCACCGCCTTGCGGCCGGCGAACAGGGCGCGGGTCTGGGCCGGCTGGATGTCGCCGTCGATAATCTTGATGGCTACGTCGGGCAGGGTGTGGCCAGGCTGGATGGTCATGGGGGGAACTCGGTGGGGGATGAGTCAGCCCATGCTAGTGCGTTCGGCGACGCGCTGCCTTGAATCGCCCTCCGGAGTACCTATTTCTAGGGCAGGCGGCGATCGTGCCGCGACACTGATCGTGAGGCAATGAGATGAATCTGAATCGTCAATCTATCTGGAACCGTGACTTTGTGCCCGCGGATGAATTCCGCCAGGCCATGAGTCGCTTTCTCGGCGCCGGCGACGGCGACCAGTCCACGGTGGAAACCAGCCAGTGGGCACCGCGGGTGGATATTCGCGAGGAGGACAAGCGCTTCATGATCCTCGCCGATGTGCCGGGCGTGGACCCGTCCGAGATCGAGGTGAGCATGGACAAGAGCATTCTCACGATCAAGGGCGAGCGCAAGGTCGACAGCGAAGAAGCCGGCGGCAAGCTGACCCGCCAGGAGCGCGTGTACGGCACGTTCCATCGCCGTTTCGCGCTTCCGGAAAGTGCCGATGCCGAAAGCATCAGCGCACATGGCAAGCACGGCGTGCTGGAGATTTCGATCCCGAAGAAGGCGGAAACCACGCCGCGCCGCATCGCCATCAACACTGCCAACTGAATGGCGTGCTTTAAACGCAGAACGGTGTGAAGGCGCGCCCCGCCGTGGATAATGTTCCGCAGCGGGGCGCGACCTTGTGTCGTGTGGCACCGATCATCGGGAGCGGGTGTGGAATTCAAAGACTATTACGAGATCCTGGGCGTCAAGCCGGATGCGAGCGAAGCCGAGATCAAGGCGGCGTATCGAAAGCTGGCGCGCAAATACCACCCGGACAAGAACAAGGAAAGCGGCGCCGAGGAAAAATTCAAGGCAGCCAATGAAGCCAATGAGGTCCTGAAGGACGCTGAAAAGCGGCGTTCCTATGACCAATTGCGTGCCGGCGGTTATCGGCAGGGCGAGCAGTTCCGACCGCCGCCGGGCTGGCAAGGTCAACAAGGCGGCGGTGGTGACAACGCCGACTTCAGTGACTTTTTCGAGAGCCTGTTCGGCCGGGGTGCCGCCGCGGGTCACCGCGGCCAGCCGCGGCCACGGCGGGGGCAGGACGTGCAGGCCTTGGTACAAATCGACTTGCAAACCGCGTTCGATGGCGGCCGCACGCGCTTGGCGATGCGCGATCCCACCGGTAGCGAGCGCGTGCTGGAGGTGAAGATTCCCGCAGGCATCCAGTCTGGCCAGGTGATCCGCCTGTCCGGCCAGGGCCAGCCCGGTATGGCCGGCGGGCCCAAAGGCGACCTGCTGCTGGAAGTGGGGATCAAGGATGATGCGCGATTTCGCCTCGATGGACACAACGTGGTGCATGTGTTGCCGATCACGCCGTGGGAAGCAGCGCTCGGTGCGACGGTGCCGGTGCCGACGCTGGCCGGCGTGGTCGACCTGCGTATTCCGGCCGGCTCGCAGTCAGGCCGCAAGTTGCGCCTGAAAGGCCGTGGCATGCCTGGCAGCAACCCGGGAGATCAACTGGTCGAGCTGTCGATACGCACGCCAGCCGCCGACAGCGACGTGCAGCGCGCAGCTTATGAGGCACTGCGCACGAGTTTTGAGGGATTCGATCCGCGCGGCTGAGCGGTTGGTTTGAAAGAAAATCGGGCAGAAGTCGGTTCAGCCGGCTTCTGCCCGATCTGTTTGATGCAACTGCAACTCAGCTGCGCGAGGCGCGCCTGCGGTCGTTCTCAGTGAGGTGTTTCTTGCGCAGGCGGATTTCCTTCGGGGTGATCTCGACCAGCTCGTCGTCGTCGATGAAGTCCAGCGCCTGTTCCAGCGAGTATTTGATCGCCGGGCTGAGCTGGATCGCATCGTCCTTGCCTGACGCGCGCATGTTGGTCAGCGGCTTGGGCTTGATCACGTTGACGGTGAGATCGTTGTCCTTGGAGTGGATGCCGACCAGCTGGCCCTCATACACCTGGTCGCCCTCGGCGGCGAACAGCTTGCCGCGCTCCTGCAATGGCCCCAACGAATAGGCGGGTGCGCTGCCGCCGGCGTTGGAAATCATCACGCCGTTCTTGCGCTTGGCGATCTGGCCTTCTTCCTTGGGACCATAGTGGTCGAAAAGATGGAACAGCAGCCCGGTGCCCTGAGTCATGGTCTTGAACTCGTTCTGGAAGCCGATCAGCCCGCGTGCCGGGATCTCGTAGTCCAGACGCACGCGACCCTTGCCGTCCGATTCCATGTTCTTCAGCTGCGCCTTGCGCACGCCGAGTTTCTCCATCACGCTGCCTTGGTGGACCTCCTCCACGTCGACCACGAGCTGCTCGATCGGCTCCATCTTCTGACCGTCGATTTCCTTGATGATCACTTCGGGGCGCGACACCGCCAGCTCGTAGCCCTCGCGGCGCATGTTCTCGATCAGTACCGACAGGTGCAGCTCGCCGCGGCCGGAGACCAGGAACTTGTCCGCGTCGGAGCCTTCCTCGACCTTGAGCGCGACGTTGTGGATCTGCTCGCGCTCGAGCCGGTCGCGCAACTGGCGGCTGGTGAGGAACTTGCCGCCGGACAGATCCTTGTTGCCGGCGAACGGCGAATTGTTGACCTGAAAGGTCATCGAGATTGTCGGCTCGTCCACGGTCAGCGCCGGCAGCGCCTCGGGCGTGTCCAGTGCACAGATGGTGTCGGAAATGCCCAACTCGGAGATGCCGGAGATGGCCACGATATCGCCGGCCTCGGCACTGTCCTCCTCGATGCGCTCCAGGCCCATGAACGCCAGCACCTGCAGCACCTTGCCCTGGCGCTTCTTGCCGTGGCGATCGATGATCGCCACCGGCATGTTCTTCCTCAGGGTGCCGCGCTGGATGCGGCCGATGCCGATCACGCCCACGAAGCTGTTGTAGTCGAGCTGGCTGATGCGCATCTGGAACGGGCCGTCCGGATCGACGTCCGGCTTGCTCACGTGCTGCATGATCGCTTCGTACAACGGAGCCGTTCAAGGCTGAGGCATAGACGACCGGGAAATCCATCTGTTCGGGGGTGGCGCCAAGGCGATCGAACAAATCCCATACCTGTTCGACGACCCATTCCGGGCGGGCACCGGGGCGGTCGACCTTGTTGATCACCACGATCGGCTTGAAGCCCATCGCGAACGCCTTCTGGGTCACGAAACGTGTCTGCGGCATCGGCCCGTCCATCGCGTCGACCAGGATCAGCACCGAGTCAACCATTGAAAGCACGCGCTCCACCTCACCACCGAAATCGGCGTGTCCCGGGGTGTCGACGATGTTGATGCGGTTGCCGCGCCAGGTGATTGCGGTGTTCTTGGCCAGGATCGTGATGCCACGTTCCTTTTCCTGCGCGTCCGAATCCATCACGCGTTCGGCCAGCACGGTGCGCGCGTTGAGCGTGCCCGATTGCTTGAGCAGGCAGTCGACCAGGGTGGTCTTGCCGTGGTCGACGTGGGCGACGATAGCGATATTGCGCAGGTTTTCTATGGACATGGGAAGCACTCGGGTGGCGCATGCAGCCACCACGTGGGTTATCTGAGGGTTAACCGGTTAATTATACGTGTTTGTGCGCTCGTGTGTCAGCGCACGCAAAAGCGTGTTCAGGCGCTTGCCGCCAGCCGACCCGATCGAGAGCGACGTCGTCAGCCAGCGAAGCTGGCGGGGGGATTGGCGCCGTATTGCTGCTGGTGCGGTGGCTAGACCACGCCCAGCAGGTAGTACGCGGCAATCACCACGGCGACCGCCAGGGTCTTGATGATGGTGATCGCGAAGATGTCCTTGTAGGCCTGTCGGTGGGTCAGCCCGGTCACCGCCAGCAAGGTGATCACCGCGCCGTTGTGGGGCAGGGTGTCCATGCCCCCGGAAGCCATCGCGGCCACGCGATGGAGTACCTCCATCGGGATGCCGGCGGCCTGCGCGTTGTGGATGAAGGTCTCGGCCATCGCACCCAGCGCGATGCTCATGCCGCCGGAGGCTGAACCAGTGATGCCGGCCAGCGCGGTGACCGTGACTGCCTCGTTGATCAGCGGGTTGGGGATCGAGTGCAGCGCATCGGCGACCAGTTTGAAGCCGGGCAAGGCAGCGATCACCGCACCGAAGCCGTATTCGGACGCGGTGTTCATCGAGGCCAGCAACGCGCCACTGACCGCCAGCTTGCTGCCGTCGGCAAAGCGCTCGCGCACCGGCCGCCACGCAAACACCAGCACGCACACGATACCCAGCAGCAGGGCGCCCTCGACCGCCCAGATAGCGACGATCTTCGATACGTCCTGGACTACCGGCGCCGCCTTGCCGACGACCGCGGGAATAAACGACTGGGTTTCGCCGTAGACGCGCGGGATCAGGTCGGTGAGCAGCTTGTTGCTGACGCCGACCAGCACCAGCGGCAGCAGCGCGATCAGCGGGTGGGTCAGCTTGCCGTGCTCGAACGGCGCCGGTTCATTGAGCAGCTCGGTGCCGTAGCCTTCGCCCGCAGCGGCGGCCTTGCGCCGACGCCATTCAAGATAGGTCAGCCCCACGATCAGGATGAACACACCGCCGATCGTGCCCAGCCACGGCGCTGCCCAGGTGGTCGTACCAAAGAACGCGGTGGGGATGATGTTCTGGATCTGCGGCGTGCCCGGCAACGAATCCATGGTGAAGGTGAACGCGCCCAGCGCGATGGTGCCGGGGATCAGGCGCTTCGGGATCTCGCTGGCGCGGAACAACTCCGCAGCAAACGGATACACCGCGAATACCACCACGAACAGCGACACGCCGCCGTAGGTGAGCAGCGCGCACACCACCACGATCGACAGGATCGCGCGGCCGCGTCCGACCAGGTTGATGGTGGCCGCCACGATGGACTTGGAAAAGCCGGACAGCTCGATCAGCTTGCCGAACAAGGCGCCGAGCATGAACACCGGGAAATACAGCCGCAGAAAGCCGACCATTTTTTCCATGAACAGGCCGGTGAACATCGGCGCCACCAACGATGGCTCGGTCAGCAGCACCGCGCCGAGCGCGGCGATCGGCGCGAACAGGATCACGCTGTGGCCGCGGTAGGCCGCCAGCATCAGAAAGCACAGCGCAGCCAGCACAATCAAAAATGCCATCCGTGTTCCTCCCCCAGCCTCGTCAATGGCGACAGGCGTCGAGTATCCCTGAGGTATCGCGGTGGCGGCACTGTACCAAGGTACAAGTGTCCGCTTGCGCATGGTTGCCTAAGCTCTCTTCATCAGCATTCGCGCGAGCGATGCATTCACTGCGAAGGGGACGTCATGAAACGCACGCATCTGAGTTCGGCGATTGGTCTGGTGTTGGGTCTGGCGATGATGGTGCCGCTGCATGCGCAGCACGCCGGTGATGACACGACAACGGCCAACGAGACCCAGGCAACGGCCAAGCCGGCCAACGCCAAGCAACTTGGCACCGTCGTGGTCACGGCGCGCAAGCGCCAGGAGACCCTGCAGGACGTGCCGATAGCGGTCACCGCGTTTACGGCGGAAAAGCTGTTCAACGAGAACATCCAGGACCTTGGCAATTTGCAGGGCAAGGTGCCGTCGCTGCAGATCTACGCGGCGCGCGGGTCGAACACCACGCTCACCGCGTACATCCGCGGTGTAGGCCAGGCCGATCCGACCTGGGGCTTCGATCCGGGCGTGGGCATCTACCTGGACGACGTCTACCTGGCGCGTCCGCAGGGCGCCATGCTGGATGTGTTCGACGTCGAGCGGATCGAGGTGCTGCGTGGCCCGCAGGGCACGCTGTACGGCAAGAACACCATCGGCGGTGCTATCAAGTACATCTCCAAACCGCTGCCGACCAAGACGGAGGGACAGATTTCGGCCACCGTCGGCACCCACGGCGAGAAAGACGTCAAGGCCAGCGTCGGCGGTGCCAGCGCGGACGGTGTGTGGCGCGGGCGCGTGGCGGTTGCCAGCCTGCACAACGACGGCTTTGGCAAGAATGTCGACACCGGCAGCCGCAATGGCAACAAGAACACCAACGCAGGGCGTCTCTCGCTCGGGTTCTTCCCGTCGAACACGTTCAATGCCCAACTCGAAATCGACGGTGTACGCGACAACTCCAACCCGCGCGGCGCCAAGATGCTGGTCACCAACAAGTTTTATCCGACCTATCCGCTACTCAACAGCGATTTCGACACGCGCAGCGGATTCGCCCAGCTGAACCACACAAAGCTGGAGGGTGCCGCGCTGACCATGAACTGGATTGCCAACGCGGACTGGTCGCTGAAATCGGTGACCGCCTATCGCGACTCCAATACCGACACCAACATTGATTTCGACACGCTGCCGCCGAAGCTCGTCGACGTCAACGCGGTCTACAAGGATCACCAGTTCACCCAGGAGTTGCAGGCCAACTACGACGCTGGTGGTTCGCTGCATGGCGTGTTCGGCCTGTTTTATTTCAATGGGTCGGCCGCCGGCCAGATTCACAACATCTTCCTTGGCTCGCCGCCGTACAGCACGTTGGGGCTAGCCCAGTACGGCAGCACTAGTGGTTCGATCGGTACCAAGAGCACGGCGGCCTATGGCGACTTCACTTGGGACCTGAGTCCGTCGTGGAGCCTTGACGTGGGTGCGCGCTTCAGCCGGGAAACGAAGTCGGCGAAGATCCTCAACCTCGGTTACTCCGACGAAACTTTCCGGATGCCGGTCTCCACCTTGGCTGACTTCAGTGGTTCGCACACCACCACCAACGTCTCGCCCAAGGTTTCGCTGGACTGGAGCGTCAACACCCAGATCAAGCTGTATGCAAGCTACAGCGAGGGCTTCCATTCGGGCGGCTACAACATTCGTGCGAACTGCGCGGCGATTCCGACCTCATGCCGGCCGATCGCGGACGAGAAGGTGCAGTCGTTCGAGCTGGGCAGCAAGATGACCTTCTTCGACGATGCGTTGATGTTGAACACGGCGGTGTACCGCAACGTGTACTCCGACATCCAGTTGTCGGTGTTCTCGTCCTTCACCCAATCGAACGGCAGCCCCGGCTTCTTCGGCGACTTCACCAACGCCGGCAAGGGCCACATCGACGGCCTGGAGGAGGAGTTTGCTTGGAAACCGGCCGAAAACTGGACCTTTAGCGGACAGTTCGCCTACCTCCACACCAAGTACACCAAGTTCATGACCAAGGGTGTCAACGTGGCCGACCAGCAGAAGTTCACCAATGCACCCAAGTGGTCCGGTGGTCTCAGCCTGGAGAATTCCCAGCCGCTTGGCAACGACAGCAGCATCACCACTCGAATCAACTACACCTACCAGACCATGGTGTATCCGGAAACCACGTTGTCGCCGCTGATCGCCCAGCCATCCTACGGGCTGTGGAACGCCGGCGTGATTTGGAAGATCAATCAGCCGTGGACGCTGAGCCTGCAGGGCACCAACCTGGCCAACAAGTCGTATCGCACCACCGGTTACAACATCGGCGTGCTTGGCGTGTTCACCGGCTTCTACGGCGCGCCGCGGATGGTCACGCTGACTGCGCGTTACGCATTCTGAGTTTACTGTCCACGTCAACCGGATCGTGCGCCGCTGGCTTGCGGAGCACGATCCGGCCAGTGCATCGACGATGCCCATCCGGAGACATTCATGTCGATGAAACGCGTGATTCGCCTGCTCAGTCTGGCGCTGCTGCTGGCCGGTGGCAGCGCTTGTGCCGACAAGGCGTCGAATGCGCTGCCGAAGCTCACGCTTGACCCCTCGCGGGTGGCGGTGACCGGCCTTTCCTCCGGCGCCTACATGGCCGGCCAGGCGCAACTGGCCTATCCGGTATTGTTCCCAAATGCAGCGCTGGTGGCCGGCGGCCCCTACGGCTGCGCGAATGGCCAATTGGGCGTCGCGCTGGGCAGTTGCATGAAGGGCACGCCTGCGCCGGACGTCGCCGCCCTGGTCGCCAGCGTCAAGCAGCGGTCGGCCGACGGCAGCATCGGCGCGTTGAAGGATCTGGCCCATGCGCGTGTCTATCTGCTGCACGGCCAGGATGATGCGCTGGTCGCCCCTGCCGTGGCGGAAGCCGCTGCGCATTTCTATGAGCAGTTGCGCGACGGCACGCCGGGGCTCGAAGGCATGTTGATCCGCGATGACGCCCAGCGTGCGTTCGCGCACAATCTGCCGGTAGCCGCTTTTGGCGACGACTGCGACAAGTCGGTGACGCCCTATCTCGGTCGCTGTGGCTTCGACGCTGCCGGTGAGATCTTCAGGCAGATGTTCGGCCCCGTCGCGCATGCGAGCGGCCAGGCACGCGGCGAACCGCGTACCTTCGATCAGCGTGCCTATCGTCCTGACGGCCGCGACGCACTGTTGGCCGAAACCGGTTACTTGTACGTGCCACCCCAGTGCCTGACCGGCAAGGCCTGCGGGTTGCTGGTGGCGTTCCACGGTTGCAAGCAGAACGCAGACGCCGTGGGCGGGGCATTCGTTCGCGGTGCCGGCTTCAACCGCTGGGCCGACGCCTACGACGTGGCCGTGCTATATCCTCAAACCCGCGCAAGCTTCGCGCCTTTGAATCCACAAGCATGCTGGGACTGGTGGGGATATTCGGGAGCCGACTACGACACACGCCAGAGCGTGCAGTTGCGCTGGCTGGTGAACGCGGTCCGCGCGTTGGGCCTGCCTGCCGACCATTGATGGCGCCACCGGTTGGTTTCTTTGATATCGAAATCGGAGGGACTGCAGGAGCGACTTCAGTCGCGATGCTCTTGTTCGGATTTACCGGTAGTGCCAAAGGCCTTCGTCCTCCTTCGGAGGGCGAGTCACTTTCTCTTTGCGTGGCCAAAGAGAAAGTAACCAAAGAGAAACGCCACCCCGCTTGGCGCTTGCCGGGCTTCCTGCCCGGCAAGTCCGTGTGCCGGGGCCGGGCTTTTCGACAGCACATCCCTGTGCTGGCGAAAAGGATTCGGCTTCCTGCCGATTCCCGCTGCGCGGCCTGTCGACCCCGACTCACCGCCGCACAGGGGCCCCCGGTAGAGCGGCGAGCCATCCTGGCCCGCGCTCGGTACGCAACCACTTCGTTGTTGCGAGAGCCAAGAGCGAAGATCGATTCCCGATCGTCGCAGCCTCCGCGACTGCTGCGGAATGAGGGGCAAAATCGGAGTATCGCTGGTTCGCCTAATCAGCTGGGGCTGGCATGCTGAGCGCCAGCGTCATCGCGATTGCGGCGCTGTGCTGGCTCGGCCTGCTGTTCGGCGTGGCATTGCTGGGCGAGCGGCGTCCGTATATTTTCGAGAAGCGCTGGGCAATCGTGTACGCGCTGTCCCTGGCGATCCATTGCACCTCGTGGACGTTCTACGGCACGGTCACCCAGGCCAGCCGTTCGGGCTGGTGGCTGCCGCCGACGTTCGTCGGAGCGATCCTGATGTACCTGTTCGCGCTGAAGTTCCTGCGCCGGATGGTGCAACTGGTGCGCGAGTACAACGCCGGGTCGCTGGCCGACCTGATCGCGGTGCGACTCGGCCGGCATTCGGGGTTGGCGGCGCTGGTCACCGCGGTGATGGTAATCGGCATCGTGCCGTATATAGCGTTGCAGCTGAAAGCGGTGGCGATGAGCTACGGCATTCTCAGCCACGGCCAACTGGCCGAGTCGGCGCCGTGGCAGGACAGCGCGCTTTACGTCGCGTTGCTGATGGCCCTGTTCGCCATGCTGTTCGGTACGCGTCGCGCATCGACCATGGCGCACAATCGCGGACTGGTGCTGGCGATGGCGTTTGAATCGCTGTTCAAACTCGGCGCGATGCTGGCACTGGGCAGCCTGTTGTTCACCGCGCTGCCGGTGAACTTGCCCGTGCATCTGCCGGCGCCACCGGACAGCGGTGGCTTTCCGGCGTTGATCCTGCTCGGTGCACTGGCGATGTTCACCATGCCGCACCAGTTCTATGCCGGCATCGTGGAATGTCGCAACGACGGCAACCTGTATACCGCACGCTGGCTGTTTCCGCTGTATCTGCTGCTGATCTCGCTGCCGATCCTGCCGCTGGCACGGCTTGGCGATGCCTTGCTGGGGCCAAGCGGCGTGTCCTCGGACATGTACGTACTGGCCTTGCCGTTGGCGCGGGGCGAGCATGGGCTGGCATTGGTGGCCTTCCTGGGTGGCCTGAGCGCCGCCACCAGCATGGTCGTGATCGCGACCCTGACGCTGAGCCTGATGGTGGTCAACCACTTCATTGCCCCGCTGCGGGTGCGCGCTGGCTGGGGCCGCAACGAACACGTCGACTTGCGTGGCGCGCTGCTCAACCATCGACGCGTGGCGATCCTGGTGGTGATCATGCTGGCGTGGGCGTACAGCCGCCTGCTGGCGCGCAACGAGGCCCTGGCGGATATCGGCGCGATCTCGTTTTCGGCGCTGGCTGGTCTGACTCCGGCAGTGCTGGCGGCGATGTACCGGCCGCAGCTGGGTCCGCGCGCGGTGATGGCCGGGCTGGCAGCCGGCACCGTGGTGTGGATCTACGCCGTGCTGCCGGCATTGTTGCCAGCGTCTTTGCCCTGGCTGCGCGAGGGCCCGTTCGGTGTGTATTGGCTGGCACCGGATGATTTGTTTGGATTGGGCGACTGGAACCGCCTCGGCCGCGCGGTGGCGGTCAGCCTGGTAGCGAACGTGGCGGTCATGCTGGCGCTGGCGGGTTCGCGTTTCGGCCACAGCACACGGGCGGTCAACGTGGGACGCGTCGGTGTCGCTGAACTGCGTGCGCTGGCCGCCCGTTTCTTGCCACCGGAGCGGGTCGAGTTGCTGTTCGACGGTGCGCCGGCGAGCGGCTCGTCCGGCACCTCGCGCGTCGCGCAGGTGGAGCACGAGCTGGCCGCGGTGATTGGTGCCGCGTCCGCGAGACTGTTGTTGGAGGTGGTACATCGGCAGGGGCACGACGATCTCGACACGGTGGTTGCCATCGTGGGCGAGGCGACGCAGGACCTGCGTTTCAACCAGCGTGTGCTCGGGGCGGCGCTGGAGAACATGAGCCAGGGCATCTGCGTGGTCGATGCCGACTTGCACCTGGTGGCATGGAACACACCGTACGCGCGGCTGTTCAACTACCCGCCCGGGATGCTCCAGGTGGGCCGTCCGGTGGCCGACCTGACGCGCTACAACATTGATGCGGGCATGCTCGGCTTCGGCGCAGTCGAGGCTCGCGTGCAGCGCCGACTGGAGCACATGCACACCGGTACTCGCCACCTGTCCGAGCGGAGTTTTCCCGACGGCACGAGGGTGGAGATTCGGGGCAATCCGATGCCCGGTGGCGGATTCGTGGCCACTTTCACCGATGTCACCGCATTCCGCCAGGCTGAAACCGCGCTCAAGCGCGTCAACGAGACGCTGGAACTGCGGGTAACCGAACGCACCCAGGAGCTCGCCCGTGTTTCCGCCGAGGCGCAAGCCGCCAATGAAGCGAAGAGCCGCTTCCTGACCGCCGTCACGCACGACTTGATGCAACCGTTGCATGCGGCCCAGTTATTCGCGCACTCGCTCACCGAGCGCGGCGACCATGCGCAAACCGCGCAGCATCTCAATGGCGCGCTCGCCGCGACCGAGGGCCTGCTCAACGGCTTGCTCGACGTGGCGAGGCTCGAAGGTGGCCGCCTGCATCCGCAACCACGCGCGTTCCCGCTGGCCGAGGTAATCGATCCGCTGGGTGCGGAGTTTCGTGCCATGGCCATCGATCGCGACATTCGCCTTGGCCTGGTGGGAACGCGGGCATGGGTGTATTCCGATCCGCAGTTGTTGCGGCGGGTGCTGCAAAATTTCCTGTCCAACGCGCTGCGCTACGCGGGAGGGGGACGCGTGTTGCTGGGCGCGCGCCGGCACGGCCGGCAGTTGCGTCTGGAAGTGTGGGACACCGGTGCCGGCATCGCACCCGAAGAGCAGCAATTGATCTTTCAGGAATTCCGGCGTGGCAGCACGGCAGGCGGGCAGGGGTTGGGACTGGGGCTGTCGATCGCGCAACGCATGGCCGATCTGCTTGGGCATCCGCTCGGGCTGCGCTCGTGGCCGGGCCGTGGCAGTGTGTTCCATCTCGACGTGCCGCTGGCGGAGCCCGTGTCTCGGCTCGCGCCCACGCCAGGCGCGATTCAACCGCTGCCGGCTGGCCGCGCGTTGGTGCTGGACAACGAACCGGCCGCGCTGGCGGCGATAGCCACGCTGCTGGCCAGTTGGGGCTGGCAGGTGCATGCCTCACGCAACGCGGCACAGGCGCTCGCTGCGCCGTGGCGACCGGATATCAACATCCTGGACTTCCATCTTGACGACAGCCAGACCGGACTGGACGTCTGGCGGCAATTGGCCGGATTGCACCGGGACGTGCCCACGGTGATGCTTACTGCCGATCGCGACGACGACTTGCGCCGACAGCTGCTGGAAGCCGGCGTCGGCGTGTTGTACAAACCGCTGAAGCCGCTGGCGCTCAGGCAGACTCTGCAGCGGATCGGCATGCGGCTGGCGCGCGGGGCCGAGCAGGCTTGAGCGGTGGTGAGAAAATTGTCCACCTGATGCGGCTCCGCCGCGCGCCGGCGCCGGCGCACTCACGTTCCCGCCGCCGTCTTTCCAGACCAGCGAGCAGCAGACGCGTGGCGAGGGTGACCGTTGCCTGATCTGGATCAGCTCGAAACCAGCCGATCGAGCCTATGATCATGGATTCGACGCGCGAATAGAGCGCCGTACCACAGGTAACGGGACGGGACGATGCAGGCTAGCGTGACGGTGCATCATTCAACGGATAGCGCGGACAGCGATCATGCACTGACTTCGGTGTTTGCCGCCTACACCGTCACGGCGACGGTCTGGCTGGTGTTTGCCACGGCGGTGGGGCTGCTGCTGGCGTTCAAGTTCGGGGCACCCGACTTCTGGGCGGCGAAATACCTGACCTTTGGCCGGTTGCGGCCCATTCACACCAACGCGACGTTCTACGGCTGGGCCAGCATCGGCCTGGTCGGAGTGGCGTACTACGTCGCCGCGCGCAGTTGCGGCACCAGGTTGTACAGCACCCGGCTGGCGTGGATCGGTCTGGCCCTGTTCAATATTGCGGCGATTGCCGGCACCATCGCGCTGGACCTTGGCTACAACGATGGCAATCTGGAGTACCGCGAGTGGCCCTGGCCGATCCGGTTGATCTTCCTGGCTGCGCTGGTGGTGACTGCCTGGAACCTGATCGGAACCGTTCTGCGACGCAGCAGCGAGGACATTTATCTGTCCAACTGGTACATCATTGCCGGTGTGCTGTGGACGTGCGTGATCGCGATTGTCGGCGTGCTGCCGTGGTACCAGCACGGTCTGGGCCAGGTCGCCATCTCCGGCTTCTATATGCACAACGCGGTGGGAATGTGGTTCACGCCACTGGCGCTGGGGGCGTTCTACTACGCGATTCCGAAGATCCTCAGCCGACCAATCTATTCCTATGCGCTGGGCGTGTTCGCGTTCTGGACCAATCTGCTGTTTTATCCGCTGCTGGGCGGGCACCACTTCTTGTTCAGTCCGCTGCCGTGGTGGTTGCAGACCACCGCGATCGTGTTCAGCGTGGCCATGTTGGTGCCGGTGTGGGGCGGTAGTGCGAACTACCTGCTGACCATGCGCGGGCGCTATCGCGACATGATCCATTCGTACCCGCTGATGTTCATCTTCGTGGGCGTGATCGGCTATTTGTTCGGTTCGACCCAGGGTACGGTCGAGGCGTTCCGTTCGATGCAGGCGATCTGGCATTTCACCAACTTCACGGTTGGTCATTCGCACCTGACCATGTACGGATTTGTCACGTTTGCGCTGTGGGGCTCGATCTATGCGCTGCTGCCGCTCGCCACCGGCAAGACCGCCGGACGATTTGGGCTGGCCGCGCACTTCTGGATGGCCTTGGTGGGTAGCTTCATTTACGTGATCTCACTGTCGATCGGCGGCACGGTCCAGGGACTGGATTGGGTGCATGGCCATCCGTTCATCCAGTCGGTGGTCGACATGCAGTCGTATTACGTGTGGCGCGGTGTGGGCGGCATGATGATGTTCCTGTCGCATATCGTGTTCGCGTGGAACGTATGGCGCATGACCTCCGGTCAACCGGGCAACGCCGATTCGCCGGTGCTTGGCCCGGGTTCCGCCGAGGAGGTCACGGCATGAAGAAGTTGTTGATGATCGTCGGTGGCGCGCTCGGTATCTACATCGTCATCGTGATGTTGATTGCAGTGATACCCGCGATCGATTTGTCCGCGACGCCACCGGGCCCCGGCGTCGAACCGTTGACCGCGTTGCAGGCCGAGGGCCGTGATGTCTTCGTGGCCAACGGCTGCAGCTATTGCCACACCCAGCAGGTGCGGCCATTGCCCCAGGACCAGGTGTTTGGACGACCGTCCGCGCCAGGCGATTTCGCCTACCAGACGCCGGAGCTGCTGGGTTCGGAACGGACCGGTCCCGACCTGAGCAACGTTGGCGCGACCAAGCCGAGCGATGTCTGGCAATACATCCACTTGTTCGATCCGCGTGCGGTGGTGTCGGAGTCGATCATGCCGAACTTCAAGTTCCTGTTCCAGGTGGTGGCCGAAGTGCCGCCTGGCGAGACGGCGGTGCCGATTCCGGCCGCATTTGCGCCAACGGCCGGCAAGGTGATTCCCACCCGACAGGCCAAGGCGCTGGTCGCGTATCTGCTGTCGCTGAAGCAGACGTCCATTCCCGGTTACAAGATGAATGGCGGCATGGGAGGCCCGACCAGCGCCGCGCCCGCGCCGGCCGCTGAATCAGCATCGTCGCCGGCACCAATCACCGCCGGGGCCTACAACTACGATGCAGCAAAGGGCGAGTCGTTGTTCACCGCCAATTGCTCGGCGTGCCACCAGACCACGGGCGACGGTATTCCCGGCGCGTTCCCTCCGCTCAAGGGCAATGCAGCGGTGGACAATGCCGATCCAACCCTGCATATCCACACCGTGTTGCATGGTGCCAGCGGCGTCACCATCGGCGGCGTGAAGTACAGCAGTGTGATGCCGCCGTTCGCCGGCCAGCTGAGCGACTCGGACATTGCCAACATTGTCAACTACGAGCGCAGCTCCTGGGGCAACCATGCCAAGCTGGCGACGCCGGCCGAGGTTGCCGCGGTGCGCGCGAAGGGTAAATGACATGCACCACTTTGGCGGGCCATTTTGGGGCAACATCGCGATCATCGGAATCGCGGGGGCGATCACGATCGGCTGTTTTGTCGCCATGTTCTGGATGATTTTCCGGCCGGGTGAGAAGGACCCGCATCACCGCAAGAACGACATCCTGCGGCCGGATCGCTGATGAGGACTCCTTGAGATGGCCAAGCCACGCGTACGCGTTTATATCGACGACGATTCTCAGCCGATCATCGATCATGAACTGCCGACGGCTCTGACCCTGGACACCCGCAAGCTGGCAGATGGCCCGCATCGTCTGATTGTGCGCGCCGAGGGCCAGAACGGTGCCGAGGGTGTCGAGGAGATCCCATTCCACGTCCAGAACGGGCCCGGCATCCTGGTCTCGGGCCTGCGCCCGGGTTCGACCCGACGCGGCGAGCTGAACTTGCGAGTGGATGCGTTCAGCACCGATGACCCGTTCGATCCGCGCCGTGCCGAGGCGCGTTCGTCGATTCCGGCCTGGGTGTGGGTACTGAGCCTGTTCGTGGTGGCCTGGGCCGTGTTCTATGCCGCGCGCATGTGGGACGTACCTGCTCCATACGCACAAACACCCACCTACATGCATGAGGCTACCGGCGAGTCGCCGCCAGCAAAGTAGGCCTCGATGGGTGCGGTGTTGGCCCGGGCGCCAGACGAAATGCGCGATGTGGCTGGAACGCTATACGCTTCGTCCACGTCCGTGTTCGTACGCTGGGCAACGGTACGACGCTTGCGTCGCGCCGCACGGTGCTGGAGCACTGCATGCTCCGACCGTTTCAGGCGCGACTGCATCGCGCACGAGAACCGGAGGTATGGTCATGTCGTTACCTGTTCTACAGCATCCCCTGGACCACTCCCTCAATGAGCCTGGTCGTGCCGGTGTCGCCAGCGCGGCAACGTTGAACCATGCAAGGCAAGAGCACCATCATCAGTTGCGCCTGCGGCGCGAGCGACAGATCGACGAGGAGCTGGTGCAGAGTTTTCCTGCCAGCGATCCGCCGAGCTGGGTGCAGGGCACCGCGCCAGTACGTCAGTGAAGCACCCGGGGCGGCTCTGCCGCCCGGAAGATCACCATTGGCTTGATGGAGTTTGACCATGGACAAGAAACTTTCGCTGGCGTTGGTCGCCGCGCTACTGGCGCCCTTTGCGATGGCTGCTGCCGCGACCGATGCGCCAGCGGCCACGCCGTCAGCGTCTTCCAACGGCAGAGCCGAGGTCACCTACGTAGCCAGGCTGCACCCATTGAATGCCGGTGTCACCGGGTCGCAGGCGGCAGGCGAAGCCCGCTTCGTGGTGACCGGCGACCAGCTCAAGATCAGCGTCGACGCTCGCCATCTGCCGCCAGGCATGATGCACCTCCAGCATTTCCACGGCTTCGCCGACAACCAGCAGGCCACTTGCCCAACCGCGGCGGCCGATGTGAACGGCGACGGCATCGTCGACTTGATCGAGACCGAGCCGATGGCCGGCACCACCATGGTGCCGTTCCAGGCGGACCCCGTCAGCATGCAGATCGTCACTGACACCTATCCGACGGCTTCCGCCACAGGCAGCTACGACTATCATCAGACGGTATCGCTGAGTGCGCTCACGGCGGCGTTCGAGAAGACCTTCCACAGCAAGGGACTCGATCTCGATCGGCGCGTCGTGCTTGTTCACGGCGTCCCGCCGGACACCGCATTGCCGGGCACGGTGGCGTCGTTGGGAACCATTCCAGCCCAGGTCACGTTGCCGATCGCCTGCGGCGAAATCGTGCGGGTGGCCCGCTGACTATCAAAGGAGAGAAGCATGGACACATCGATGTATCCCCAGTCCACCGTCGAGTTGGCGCGCAAGCGTCGCGAGCTGGCGCCGGAGCCGCTGAAGGCCTTCAAGGCGTTCAGCGCCGCGGTGTTCGCCGACGCTGCCCTGCCCAATGTCACCAAACAGTTGATCGCCGTAGCGGTGGCCCATACGACGCAGTGCCCCTATTGCATCAAGGGCCACACCGCCGAGGCGCTCAAGCATGGTGCGACCGAGCAGCAGATCATGGAGGCAATCTGGGTTGCGGCCGAGATGCGCGCGGGCGGCGCCTATGCGCATTCCACGCTGGCCCTGGATGTGATGCAACACGCGCATGAAGGCGACTGACGTGGCGACGCGTTTCGCTTCGGTATCCGGCAGCATTCTGGACGCGATCGGCGATACCCCGCTGCTGGAGATCGAAGGCATCTACGCCAAGATCGAGTTCGTCAATCCATCCGGCTCGATCAAGGCCCGTATTGCCAAGTACATGATCGAGCGCGCCGAGCAGGAAGGGCTGCTCAAGCCGGGTGACACCATCGTGGAAGCAACCAGCGGCAATACCGGCAATGCCTTGTCGATGGTGGCGGCGGTAAAAGGCTATCGCATGCTGGTGGTGATGCCTGAAGGCTTGTCCAGCGAGCGCGTGGCGATCTCGCGCGCGTTTGGTGCCGAGGTGCTGTTCTGCGGCAATTTCCACGTCAACGAGGCATTGGTGCGGGCCAAGGAAATGGGCCAGCAACCGGGCCATTTCTGCCCCAGCCAGTTCGAGTCGGAGTGGAACGTGGAGGAGAATCGGCAGGTTCTGGGGCCAGAGATCCTGGCGCAACTGCCAGCCGGCCGCGTACCCGATGCGCTGGTGCTCGGGGTGGGTACCGGGGGCACCCTGATCGGGGTGGGGCAGGCGTTTCGTGCGGTCAATCCCGGGGTGCGACTGTTTGCGATGGAGCCGTCCGAGTCGTGCACGATTCTTTGCGGCGAGATCGCGTCGCATACCATCGAGGGTATTTCCGACGGCTTTGTGCCGGGCATCTTTCAGCGCAATGCCAGCTTGGTGAATGAGGTGCTATCGGTGTCCAGCGTCGATGCGGTTGCCGAGATGAAGCGGTTGGCTCGTCGCCATGGCCTGCTCTGCGGCCCCAGTTCGGGGGCGCACATGCTGTCCGCGCGGCGGATTCGCGAGAGCTTCCCGGAGCTGAAAACCGTGGTCACGATTTTCTGCGACGAGGGCGAGAAATACCTGCACGAGTACTTCATGTTGCCTGCCAACACCGAGGTCGGGGCCACTCACTTCGCCTGAACGAGTACAACTTTCGCGACTCACCCGGGGGTGCGGCCCCGCCACGGCGATGATCGGGGCTCGCACCGGATCAGGCAACCCGCCCGGGTTCGCCCAGCTCCAGTGACTTCAAGGCCATGCTGGCCTGCGTTCGGTTTCTTACGCCGAGCTTCTCGAAAATCGCCGTGACGTGCGCCTTTACCGTGCGTTCCTGGATCGACAGCCGGTCGGCGATCTGTTTGTTCAAGAGTCCCTCGGCCAGCAGGGCGAGCACGCGCGACTGCTGCTCGGTGAGCCGGGCCAGGCGGCAAGCCAGGTCGGTATCGGCGGGGTCGGCGGATAACGCGGCGACGGCGTCGGCCAGCGCGGGCGGCAGCCAGTTGCCACAGTCGAGCACCTGTCGGATCGCGGTGCCAATTTCCGTGGGGGTGGCACTCTTGGAGATGAATCCAGCGGCCCCGTGATCGATCACGCGGCGCACCACCTGCGGCTCGTCGTGGGCGGATACCACCAGTACGGCCACGCCCGGGTGTTGGCCACGCAACGCGGCAAGGCCGGCCAGCCCCTGGCTGCCAGGCATGTGCAGGTCGAGCAGCACCAGGTCGATGTCGGGCTCGGCACGGAGCGCAGCCAGCACGCCAGCCAAATCGGCGGCTTCGCTGATCCTGTAGCCGGGGAAGTTGTCGCCGGCTGCCTGGCGCAGCGCAGCGCGGAACAGTGGATGGTCATCGGCAATCAGCAGGCGGGTCATACCGCTGAAGTTAGCGGGTGGCAGTGTGTCCGTCGAGTTTCCACCATCACCAGGGGGGCGGGACAGGGCACGCGGCTGCTGCTCGCATGGCGGCCAGGCGTCGCTTGCGCCGGGGTGGGACTGCCACGAGCCGAGTCGACCTCCTTGCGGGCAAGATGCTGGTCAGCCGGCGCCGCGTCCGAGTGAGCAGCACAGGCTTGGCCGAAGCTTTTCGGTTCTGGTAGAGCGTGCGCGACGTCGTTACACGCGGAGTTCGTCCATCCGCTTTCCTTTGGGTCGCGGCATCCGAGGTCCCCAACAGCTTCTTCGCGTGCGTGGCGACTCGTCATGCGGTGTCGTGGCCGCGCCACCAGGATGGCGCACAAGTTGCCAGCGCTGGTTGCTTGTGCTAGAAGCGGCACATCATGCGGGCGCCGGCACGGCGTCTGTCCAGGGGGCGTGTCAGGCGGGATGCGGCGCAAGGGCGGAAGTCGCTATTGACTCCGGTGCACGTGTCGTTGTCCTGCCGACTATCAGGGTGGAGGCGATATCGCGAGTACTGGAGTGGGTGGCTAAGGTCATGAGAACGGGCTGGATTCTGATCGCTTCGCGGGGAGTCAAGCGCCATTGATGTGCACAGCCAACACGAATTTCCGGGCTCCAACGCCAGGCGGCGCTACGTCGCTTTCATCAGTTATAGCCATCGCGACGCGCACGCATGCGCGTGGTTGCATGGCAGCCTGGAGCGCTATCGCGTGCCCAAGCGGCTGCGCGGCACCGTCGGTGAGTTCGGCCTGGTGCCCGAGCGGATTCAGCCTATTTTTCGTGATCGCGAAGAGCTTGCCAGCGCAGGTGCTCTGGCGGAACGTCTGCAAGGCGCACTGGCGGACTCGGATACTTTGCTGGTGATCTGTTCGCCGGAGGCGGCTTGTTCGCGCTGGGTCAACGAAGAGGTGTTGGCTTTCAAGCGGCTCGGTCGCGGCCATCGCATCTATTGTCTGATCGTGGCGGGCGAGCCCCATGCCGGCGATGCCCGCGAGTGCTTTCCGCCGGCCTTGCGCTTTGAGGTCGAGTCCGATGGCCAGCTTGGCCAGCGGCCGGCCGAGCCGATCGCGGCGGATATCCGGGTCGGCAAGGACGGTCGAGCGCTTGCGCGAATCAAGTTGGTCGCCGGCTTGCTCGGGATAGATCTCGACACGCTGCGTCAACGCGAGGCGCAACGGCGTCACCGCCGCATGTTGATGGTCGTGACTGCGTCGCTGGCCGGGATGACGATCGCGCTGGGTCTGGCGGCAACCGCCTGGATCGCCCGCAATGATGCGCAGCGTCGGCAGGCCCAGGCGGAAGACTTGATCGTGTTCATGCTGGGCGATCTACACCAGAAGCTGGAGAAGGTGGGGCGGCTCGACGTTCTCGACAGTGTCGATGACAAGGCTCTCGGCTACTTTGCCAGCCTGGACGAGCGCGACATGACCGATAAAGCCCTGGAACAACTGGCGCAGGCACTGACCCAGTTGGGCCAGGTCCGACTCAGCCAGGGACGCAACAAGGAAGCGCTGGCCGGCTTTCAGGATGCATACGCACGTTCTCGATTGCTCGCGGCCCGGCATCCGCACGATGGCAATCGTCTGTTCGACCGCGGCCAGGCGGAGTACTGGATCGGCTATGTTTATTGGCAAGGGCGCGATCTGGATCAGGCCCAGCGATGGCTCACCCGCTACCGCGACACTTGCCGCCTTGTGTACGCGATCGACCCCCGACGTACCGAGTGGCAGCACGAGCTGGTGTACGGCGATCACAACCTGGCGGTGCTCGCACTGGAACGGGGCCAGCTCGTGGTTGCGGGCGAAGGTTTCGAGCGGGCACACCAGGTGCTCGCCACCATGGCGGCGCAGGATCCATCCGATCCTCAGCTCAAGTTCGATCTCGCGGATGAGGTTTCGTGGCAAGGCAGCGTGGCGGAACAATCCGGTCACCTGGTGCGGGCTGAAACGCTGCTCGCCAGCAAGGCCGATACGGTGGGTACCCTCGCCACTACGCACCCGACCGATCCGCGCTGGAAACAGGAATGGTCGAGCGCCCAATTGATGCATTCGGAGCTGCTGCGTGTGCTCGGCAACTACCAGCAGGCGGAAGCGCTCGCTTCTGCTGCGGTGGCGCGCATGAAATTGTTGACTGTGCAGGATCCGGCCAACACCGACTGGGGCGACATTTATCTGAAGGCGTTGACAATGCGCGCCGCTGCGCGCATCGGCGCCGGCAAGCTGCCGGCGGCGAAACGGGATCTCGCGTTGGCGCAGCCGTTGATGGACAGCCTGATGAAGAATGTGGTCGACAACAGGAACGTGCGAAGAGACGTCATCCATGCCCAATCGCTGCGCGTGATGTTGTTTCTTCACGATGGTGAGCTCGCGCTCGCGGACAAGACGATGCGCGCCTTGCGGAAGCTCTACCAGGGCAGGGAGGCGTCCGACGCAACTTTCGAGCCCGGCCTGTACGGCATGAGTCAAGTGATCGCGGGAATGGCGGAAGCGGCGGCCGGTCGCTCGTTCCGGGCAGATGTCCACTACGCTGAAGCAGACCGCGCGCTGGCTTCGCGGGCAGGCGATTCCAGATACTGGCGGATCCTTGATCCATGGATACGCCTGTCGCTGCTGCGCGGGGATGCCACCGAGGCTGCGCGAGCGCGAGCGATTTTGTCGGACTCTGGCTATGTGCCGTTGTTCGCCTGGCCAGAGCTTGCCGTCACGCTCGCCGAACCGGGCGGAGGCCCCACCGCACGAATCGTTCCACCGCCTACCGTATCACCCGGTTTGCGCGCTCCGGCTCGCGCAAACGAGGTCGCAGTTCCCTGAAGCCGGTGAGCGCCGTCGCGTCCGCCCTGTGATGCCACGGACAACCCAGGAGTACACCATGTCTGCCATCCCGCACATCAAACCTGATGCAAACGACGTCACTTCCCGCCGATTGGATGGCCTGTCAAAGGCCTGCAACAGCACCGCGCCGGACCGACTGCATGGGAACCGGGTCGGGTGGCCACTCGCGCGCATGCTCGCCGTCAGCATGCTCATGCTGGTCGGAATGGTTCTTGCGCTGGACGTGGCTGCCGCGTCCGGCAGTCCCAGGATTAGCCTGGATGTCCGCAGTGGCTCGTCCAACGGATCTGACGGCTATACCGACACCACGGCTTCCAATGGTGACGCCTACAGCTACAGGTACAGCGGCGGCGAAGGCAAAGGGGGCGACCTGACATTCAAGATCCGGGGACGGGTGACGATCAACGTCCATCTCACGAACGGTTCGGGTTATACGATCGAGGATGTCAGCTTCACTGACGACGACAACAAGCAGTTGTCCTGGAAGAATCCCAATGCCGGCAAGGTTGCCGTGATCCAGAACATGAACAGCGTGGTGCAGACCGCCAACTACAAGGTCACGGTCAAGGACGAGGGTGCTGATGTCACTGTTCCGTGTGACCCCAAGATCATCAATCGATAGCCAGGCAGGAGCATGCTGAGGCGACGGATCGAGCTGTGCCGGGCTGGTGCGGCCCGTTCGCAGAGCTGTGCAACAACGGACGCGATGACTGTACGGGGCGGTTGCCGTACGGGAATTTGATCCAAACCTAGTGTGGTACCTGGGCCGCCTGAAGATTCAGGCGGCCCACCTGTGAATGCTCGTCCGGTCGTTGCCCGTGCTGGACTTTCGTACGATGGCGAACAGCAACATGCTTGCTATGGTGCCTGCATGCGAAAATCTCTTTGTTGTATCCGCCTGGTGTTCGCCTTCATCCTGGTTTCGGTCATGCTTTGCGCTTGTGCCGGCGCGCCGGCGGCAAGGGAATCGACCATGCGTGAACTCGATATGGGCACCGTACGGGTAACCGAGCACCAGGGCCATGATGACCTGCTCAGCGCCGGTCTGGGGTTGGCCGGCCTCGCTGGCGCACCTGCAGCGTTCGCCAATCCGCTCGATCCGACCACCGCGGAACTGCGTCGGCGCGCGATCCAGACCAGTTGGAAGGGCATCGCCGACCTGGGGCCGCTGGGTGGTTACGGCCGCGTCTATGGCGCTGTGCCGAACGTGCCCGGCCGCGAATACCAGATGTTTGCGCGCATTCCCGGAGCCCGGGCTCCCCATCGCGTATTGCTGCAATTGCCGGATGCCTTCGATCACGACAAGCGTTGCCTGGTGGTGACGGCCTCGTCCGGTTCGCGCGGCATCTACGGCGCGATCGCGCTGGCCGGCGCCTGGGGCCTGCCGCGCGGCTGCGCGGTGGCTTACACCGACAAGGGCACCGGTTCGGGCTACTTCGACTACGCCGACGACAGCGGTGTGGCGTTGGATGGCCGTCGCGCGAAACGCGGGGAGGCGGAACTGGAGTTCGAGCCGCCGCCGGCGCCCCTCACGACGGGGATTGCGGTGAAGCAGATGCATTCCGGCGACAACCCGGAGGCCGACTGGGGTCGCGACGTGATCCAGGCCGCGCAGTTCGGCCTGGCCATGCTCGATCGCGCCTACCCGGATGCGGCACCGTTCACTGCGCAGAACACGAAGATCATCGCCACCGGCCTGTCCAACGGCGGTGGCGCCGTGCTGCAGGCGGCGGGACTGGACCAGGGCGACTTTTTCGCCGGCGTCGTCGCGCTGGAACCGAATGTCTATGTGACGGCGGGTGGGCGCCCGCTCTACGACTACGCCACCGAGGCGGCGATCTGGCTGCCGTGTGCGCTGAGCGACACACGCTTCGCCGGCGCCCCGTTTGCACGTGCACCGAATCGACAGCCGCCGCCGGCGTGGCTGTTGCGCTGCGCCAGCCTGCGTGCGCAAGGCAAGTTGCGTGGCAGCGATCCGGCCGAACAGGCCAAAGCGGCCTATCAAATTCTGCACGCACGTGGCTGGAGCGACGAGGCAATGGCCACGGCGGCGAGTACCACCGCGTTCGACCTGTGGCGGGTGGTTACCGCCGGCTACGCCTCGTCGTATCTGCGCCGCGGGGCCACCGACATGCCGTGCGGCTTCCGCTACGCTGCCATGGGCACGGCCGCGTTGCCGGGAGTGACTGATCCACTCGCGCGGGCATCATGGTGGGCCGATGCCTCGGGTATTCCACCAGGTAACGGGGTGGGCCTGTTTGGCGGCGTCGATCTGTCGCCCGACCCGACGTTGACTGGTGAGGACTGCCTGCGGGCGTTGTGGACCAGTGATGACCACGATTCGCAGACGCTGCACGCCTCGATCGCCGCCACGGCCGCCAGGCTACCGCGCGGCGACCTGCCGCTGTGGATCGTGCATGGCGCCAGCGACGGCCTGTTGCCGACGGCATTCACCTCCGAACCCTACGTGGCCTGGCTGCGCGGGCAGGGGCGTCACCCGTTGTACTGGAAGGTGCCGCACGCGCAACACTTTGACGCGTTTCTGGCGCTGCCCGGTTTCGGCGATCGGCATGTGCCGCTGTTGCCGTATGGCTACGCGGCGCTGGATCGATTGTGGGCGCACTTGTACGACGGCGCGACGTGGCCGAGTGAAATGCCGACACCGGCGGCGCAGCCGCGTGGCAGCGGTGCACTGGAGCGACAGGCGCTTGGATTGCCGTAGCACGGCACTGCGCGTCGTGGGTTATTCTTCACGGTCTGCGTGCCGGCAACATGGCACGGTGCCGCTTTCGAACCCCAAGGATTTGCAATGACCATCCAAGTCACCTTCACCACCAATCGTGGCCCGATCCACTTGCGCCTGCACGAAGACAAGGCGCCAGTCACGGTTGCCAATTTCGTCAACCTGGCGCGGCGCGGTTACTACGACGGGCTCTCGTTTCATCGCGTGATCGCTGACTTCATGGTCCAGGGCGGCTGCCCCGAGGGCAGCGGTCGCGGTGGCCCGGGTTACAAGTTCGAGGACGAGTTCAATCCGTCGCTGCGGCACGACAAGCCTGGCGTGCTGTCGATGGCCAATGCTGGCCCGCGCACCAATGGCAGCCAGTTCTTCATCACCCATGGCCCGACGCCATGGCTGGACGACAAGCACAGCGTGTTTGGCGAAGTGGTCGATGTCGCCGACATGGATGTGGTGAACACGATCAAGCAGGGCGACACGATCGAGAAGGTCAGTGTGGACGGCGATGTCGATGCGCTGCTGACCGCACAGGCCGATCGGATCAAGGATTGGAACGTGGTACTCGACCAGCGCGGCTGATTGCCACTTCCCTCGTTCCGGGAACGGCCGCTGGCGTCATGCCGGTGGCCGTTCTCGTTTGTGCGCGACGTGACGCAGCGGAGGGCGGCGACCTGGGGCCGGTCGGCAACACCCATCATTCCACGGTTCAAGGAGATCGACATGTCACTACTCAACGATTTGCTCGGCGGTCAGGGATAACGAGCTGGCGGCGCCAGCTCGACGCACGTCATTGCCAGCCAGCTGTTATAGAAGGCCGGCGGCGTGCAGGGGGCTGACCAGCTGGTTGCAGCAGCACGGGCTGGGCGATGTCGTGCAGTCGTGGATTGGTATTGGTGCGAACCAGCCGGTTTCGGGCGATCAGCTCGGCCCGGCCCTGAGGGTGGCGGCATGAGCAAGCTGGTACAGGAGGCAGCCAGCAAACTGGGCGCCGATCCGGTCATTTTGCTCAGCGGATTCTTGCAAGTGCTGCGGCATGCCGTCGATCAGCTCACCCCCGATGGCCAGGTGCCGGCGGCTGGCCTGAGCGGTGGATGCGGCCTCGGCATGCCGGCAGGTCTGGCGGGGCAACTGTTTGGTGAGAAGGCCCGAGCGGCCGAGTTCGCATGAAGCGGGCCGGCAAGCATGACCCGCCGGCTTCGCCGTGATTCCAATCAGGCCGACTTGCGCCTGACCAGGTGGTAGATTTGCAACAACACCGCCGCGCTCAGCACCGACATGATGAAGCTGGCGCCTTGTCCTTGCTGATACCAGCCCAGCACGTCTTGGCCGATCCAGGTGGCGAGCAGCGAGCCGGCAGCCCCGAGCAGGCCGGTGATGATGAAGCTGCCTGGATCCTTGCCCGGCATCAGCAGCTTGGCCACCACACCGACAATCAATCTGATCACGAACACTCAAAGCCGATGCATATTGGAGTGCTCTTGTGCAGGTAGGGCCGCGCTGCCCACAAGTCGGGCGGTTTCATCACGCGCTCTTCGGCGCGCCGCCACCGCGTGCCGGATGGCGACAGGCGACGCGCATGCGCAGTGGCGTGATAAAATCAAGGCCTTTGCTTCCTTCCATGCGGGAAACCCATGCCTCAGTTCGCCCAACGTGTCGGCCGCGCCAAGCCCAGCGCGATCATGGTGATTGCCGAGAAGGCGAAGCAGCTCAAAGCTGCCGGCCGCGACATCATCAGCTTCTCGGTCGGGGTTCCGAACTTCCTGCCTGGCGAACATGTGTATGCCGCGGCTCGCGAGTCGCTGTCGCACGATTCCGGCCAGTACGGCAGCAATCGCGGCGCCGACGCTTTGCAGGACGCGTTCCTGAAACATATCGAGGCCTTGGGCTTCAGCGGTTATACGCGGGCGAACGTGTCGATTGGCATCGGTGCCAAGCAGGTCTTGTACAACCTGGCCGAGGCGCTGCTGAACGACGGTGACGAGATCTGTGTCGCAGCGCCGTACTGGACGACGTACCGCGACATCGCTGACATCGTGGGCGCCAAGGCGAATGTGATGCACTGCGGACCGGAGCAGAACTACAAGCTCACCCCGGCCCAGCTTGATGCCGCGCTGGCGCGCAAGCCGAAAGTGTTCCTGTTCAACAACCCGTCCAACCCGACCGGCATGGTCTATACCAGCGCGGAAATCGCCGCGCTGGCCGAGGTGCTGGTAGAGCATCCGGACACCTGGGTGATCACTGACGACATCTACCACTCGATGGTGTTCGACGGCATTGGCTATCACAACTTCGTGTTCACCCGGCCCGAGCTGCGGGAGCGGCTGATCTTCGTCGATTCGGTGTCCAAGACATATGGCATGCCCGGCTGGCGGGTCGGTTTGCTGGCCGGGCCGGAACGGGTGGCCAAGGCCATTTCCACGCTCAATTCCAACCACATCACCAGCCTGCCGGAAGTGATCACGGCAGCGGCGGTGGCAGCCTTGTCCGGCCCGCAGGACGTGCCGCAACAGAAGTGTGCCGAGTTCGCCGCGCGGCGCGATACCGTGTTCGCCGCGCTCAGCGCGATCCCCGGCGTGGTCTGCCCGCAGCCGCAAGGTGCGTTCTATGCGTTCCCGGATATTTCGGCGGCGTTTGGCAAGAGTCACAACGGCCGCGTGATCAACAACGATGTCGAATTTTGTGCGGTCTTGTTGGAAGCCAAGGGTGTCGCCTGCGTGCCGGGCTCGGCGTTTGGCGAGCCGCGTGCGCTGCGCATCTCCTATACCTGCCCTGCATCCCAGTTGACACCGGGCCTCGCCCGTATCGCCGACTTTTTTGCCGAGCTCGAGTAGAGCTGAAAATGGGGAATCGGGTATCAAGGCCCGCCCCCATTCCCCATTCCCCATTCTCGGAGATCAATCCATGAAAGCCCCCGTTCGAGTTGCTGTCACCGGCGCCGCTGGCCAGATCGGCTACGCCTTGTTGTTCCGCATTGCCGCCGGCGACATGCTGGGCCCGGATCAGCCGGTGATCCTGCACTTGCTGGAAATCACCCCGGCATTGCCGGCACTGCATGGCGTGATGATGGAGCTGAACGATTGCGCGTTCCCGACGCTGGCCGGCGTGGTGCCTACCGATGACGCGAGCGTCGCGTTCAAGGATGCGGACTACGCGCTGCTGGTTGGCGCACGTCCGCGCGGCCCTGGCATGGAGCGCAAAGACTTACTGGAGGCCAACGGCGGGATCTTCGCGCCGCAGGGCAAGGCACTGAACGCGTATGCCAAACGTGACGTAAAGGTGCTGGTGGTCGGCAACCCGGCCAATACCAATGCGCTGATTGCCCAGCAGAACGCACCCGATCTGGATCCGAAATGCTTCACCGCGATGGTGCGGCTCGACCACAACCGCGCGCTGTCGCAGCTGGCCGAGAAGACGGGCTGCCACACCACCGACATCCGCAGGATGACGATCTGGGGCAACCACAGCTCGACCCAGTATCCGGACATTCACCACGCCACCGTCAACGGCAAGGCCGCGATGTCGCTGGTTGACCAGGCTTGGTACGAGAACGAGTTCATCCCCACCGTACAGAAGCGTGGCGCCGCGATCATCAAGGCGCGCGGTGCGTCGTCGGCGGCATCTGCGGCCTCGTCGGCGATCGATCACATGCGCTACTGGTCGCAGGGTACCGCCGAGGGCGACTGGGTCTCGATGGGTATCCCGTCCGATGGCTCCTACGGTATTGCGCCGGGCGTGATCTACGGCCACCCGGTGACAGTGAAGAACGGCAAGTACGAGATCGTGCAGGGCCTGGCGATCAACGATTTCTCGCGTGCGCGTATGGATGCCAGCAGCAAGGAATTGCGCGAGGAGCGTGCCGGCGTCGAGCACCTGTTCGTCAAGTGAAACCGGGTTGACGGCGTGCCGTGCCAGCCATGGAGGGCGGGTACCGGGGTGAGCTGAAAAAGGAACGGGCCGACTTGCGTCGGCCTGTTTTTTTTGCGACGCGCGCGGGTGAACTGGCTGGATCCAGAGCCCCATTCGTGCCTGAAGGTTCCGGGTGCCGCTCGCCGCGGAAAGTGGCCGCTGAACGGCACCTCGGGGGGGAACTGCGCGTTTCATCCGCCGGAGCACCACGCCAAATGGCTGGCACGGGTATTGCTTTACTAACTTCGGTGGGACTTCCTGCCACTCCCATGAGCAACTGGAAACCCATGATGAAGTTGAAGTTTTCTTCCAGCGGAATGACCCTGATCGAAGTCGTCGTCGCCGTGGCGATCGTCGCGATCCTCTCGGCCATCGCGATCCCGGCTTACGGTGGTTATGCCACGCGTGGCCGCGTCAGCGAGTGCATCAACCTGATCGCACCAGCCAAGCTGGCGGTCTCGATGCGTTCGACCACATTTACCTTCAGCCCGACCCCTTATTGCGCATCCATCGTCGTCCATCCCGATGGCGTGATCGTGGCGACCACGCGTGATACCGGCGCCGGAGTCGATCCGGTGCTGCAGCTCACGCCAACTTTTGCCGGCAGCGTTTCCTGGCACTGCGGGCTGGTCACCGGCAACTACGCGGATGTGCCGCCGATCTGCCGCAACCAACCGACGGCGGCTACCGGCGGCAACCTGGCAGCACCGGCAACCAGCGGCGGTACGGCCCCGGGCGCGGGCGGTGCTGCACCGGGTAGCACCGGTGGTTCCCAGGGAGCTTCATCCGGTGCTGACTCAGCCAGCGCTGCTGGCGGATCGGGCTCCGCAGCGGGTGGCAACGACAGCGGTCATGGCGGCTCGGCTGGCACCCCTCCGGCGTCCGGCGGCGACTCGAACGGCAGCTCAGCGGGAGCTTCCAGCGGCGGCTCGGGCAGCGGTTCGACTGGCGGCAGCGATTCGTCAGGTGGCAGCGCGTCGGAAGGCGGGTCCGCTGGCTCTTCGGGGGGCGGCGCGGGCGCCACCAACAGCACTCCGTTGCCGACGTCGGATCCGGGTTGCAAGCCGAAGAAGAGCGGGCATGGCAACGGCCACGGCCGCCAGGGCAAGCCTGGCTCGTGCAAAAAGAACAAGCACTGAAACCAAAGGCGTGATCAGTTGTTGGCCCATGCGCAATCATGGGCCAACGGCTGCCTCAATCGGCATGTGTCCTTCCAGACGTCTGTTCGCGGACTCGCGCCAGCGCCGCATCGACCGCTTCGAGCAGTTGTTCGCCGCCGAATGGTTTGCGCAGGAACAGACCGCGCCCCGGTATCTCGTCGCGTTGAACTTCGTTGTCCGCAGTGATCACAACGATCGCAATCCCCGGATGGCGTTCGATCGCATGCTCGCAAAGTTCGATGCCAGTGGTGCTGCCGGCAAGGATGACGTCGGCGACGAGTACGTCGATTCGGGCCTGCTGCAGGTCGCTGATGGCGCTGGCGACGCCCAGCGCCCGGATGCAGCGGAAGCCGCCGGAGCGCGACAGCAGCAGGTCGATCGATTCCAGCACCAGCGCGTCGTCGTCGACGATGAGGATAGTCTTAATATCAGGCATACCTGAGGCGTTCCCCGAGCCCTTCGTGTCATGGTCGCGAGCATAATCCCCGTTGAGGCGGAAAGCTTGCATGCGCGGAGCCGGCGCCTGCGACAACGGTTCAGCTGCCGGCGGTGGTCGCTGACGCTGCCTGTGCTTCTTCGCGCTGGCGCCGCAGCAGCCAGGCCAGTACCGGTGGCGTCACCATCGCGGTGAGCAGGGACATCGCCACGATGATTGCGTAGATCTGCTCGCTGAACACGCCGGCCGCGAGCCCGAGGCTGGCGATCACCACGCCCACTTCGCCACGCGGCACCATGCCGAAGCCCACGATGGTGGCGCTGCGCCGACCTAGCGCCAGTGCGCCGAGGAAACCACCGACGAGCTTGGACGCGATCGCGATCACGGTAACGATGGTGAGCATCCACAAGGCGTGACCACTAGCCAGCGCGGTCAGGTTGATCTTGGCGCCGGTGACCACGAAGAAGAACGGGGTAATGAAGGAAAGCAGCGGCAGGGTCTGGTGCTCAAGCTCGTCGCGCTGACGCGTCTCCGAGGCAATCATGCCGGCAAGAAAGGCGCCGATGATCGCGGCCAAGCCGAAACGGGTGGACAGCCAGGCCAGCCCCAGGCACAGAGCCAGTACCAGCGTCAGCGCCGAATGCGAGCTGATCGGCGCTTCCAGCCACGCCGACTGGCGTCGCATCACGCGGGTCCCGCCCCAGCCGATCAGCACCACGAAACCGATCGCGCCACCCAACGTGAGCAACAGCGATTCCAGGTTCAGCGAGCCACCCCCTTGCAGCGACGAGACGATGCCAAGCAGCAGCATGGCGAGGATGTCGTCGATCACCGCGGCGCCGAGGATCACCCGGCTTTCGGTGTGCTGCAGCACGCCCAGCTCCTGCAGCACGCGCGCGGTGATGCCGGCCGAGGTAGCCACGAAGGCGGCGGCGACGAACAAGGACTTGACCCACTCGAATCCCTCGCCGTGTGCCCACAATGCGCCGGCGGCAAAAGGGATGATCACTCCCAGCACGCCGACCAGAAAGGCGCTCTTGCCGACTTTCTTCAAGTCCTCCAGTCGGGTCTCCAACCCCACCGCAAACAGCAGCAACACCACGCCGATCTCGGCCAGCACATCGACCGGCGTACCCGGCAGGATCTGCTCGACCGTGAGCCAGCCGAGCAGGGACGGGCCCACCACGCAGCCCGCTGCGATCTCGCCGACCACGCCCGGCAGCTTCAGTCGCTGCGCGACCTCGGCGCCGATCTGGGCGGCAATGAAGATGATGAAAAGGGTGAGCAGGATATCGCTGGCATGGTGCATCGGCGTAGTCGGGTCCGTTAGCGTGAGCTGGCGTCGGCGCGATCAGTTGCCACCGAAAAGGTGGGCGTTCATCCACATGTGCAGGGCGATGCTGGCGACGTAGCCCAGCGCGATCGCCCAGGTCCAGCGCAAATGGCTCATGAACGTGTATTGCCCCCGGGAAGCACCCATCAACGCGACGCCGGCGGCCGAGCCCACCGACAGCAGGCTGCCGCCGACGCCGGCGGTAAGCGTGATCAGCAACCACTGGCCATGATCCATCGGGGGATTCATCTTCAGCACTGCGAACATGATCGGAATGTTGTCCACAATTGCCGAGAGCACACCCATGATCGAGTTCGCCGCGGTGTAGCCCAGGTTGCCGTACATGTGCACCGAGGCCAGTTCCAGGTAACCCAGCGCGGCCAGGCCGCCGACGCAGGCGAACACACCGTAGAAGAACAACAAGGTGTCCCACTCGGCGTTGGCGATGATCCGGAAGATCGAATACGTCTGCGGTTCCAGGCCTTGCGCCAGTGCGTAATGGCGTTGCCGATAGTCGATGCGGGTGGCCAGCAGGTTGAGGAGAGCCAGCCCGGTCAGCATGCCGTAGGCGGCCGGCATGCCGAGCCACTGGCGGCCGATCACGGTAATCGCGATGGTCAGGCCGAAGGTAAGGCAGATGCTGATGCCGCCGGGTTTGATCGGGTCGCTGCCTTCGGCTGGCTCCGGGCGGCCACTGGGCACGGCGAAGAACATCGCCACGGCCGGCACCAGCCAGTTCACCAGCGACGGCAGGAAGATGTGGAAGAACTCGAAGAATTGAACCTTGTTCGACTGCCACACCATCAGCGTGGTGATGTCGCCGAACGCGCTCCAGGCGCCTCCTGCATTGGCCGCCACCACCAGATTGATCATTGCGATGGTGGTAAATCGTGTGTTGCCGGCACCTACCGCGAGGATCACCGCCGACATCACCAGGGCGGTGGTCAGGTTGTCCACCATAGGCGACAGGAAGAACGCCAGCAGGCCGGTGATCCAGAACAGCGAGCGGTAGCTGAAACCGCGCCGCGTCAATTGGTTGCGCAGCGCATCGAATACGCCGCGCTCGCCCACCGCGGTGACGTAGGTCATCGCCACGACCAGGAAGAAGAAGATCTCCGCGTACTCCAGGAACATCTCCTCGAACGCGTGGCGGGCTTCCTGGGCACCGCCAGCGCCACCGGTTTGCCAGGCGATCAGGCCCCAGATCAGCGCCGCCGCGAGTACTACCGGCTTGGATTTGGCGATGTGAATGCGTTCTTCCAGCACTACCGCAACGTAGGCCAGCACGAACAACACCACCGCAATCCAGCCGGCCGGGTGCGCGGTCAGGTGGAAGTTGATGTTGGCACCGGCTTCGGCAGCTCGCGCCGGGACGCAGGCGAACAGGGCGGCCAGGGCAAACAGCCTACGCATGGGTACTCCTCGGACAGGGATCGATCGCATTGAGCGACGCGCGCCATAGAGTAACAGCCCGGCGCGTCCCTGCATCGTGGCGCAGCAAGGATTCAGGCGGATCGGCGGGCTGGCAGACGGCCGAACCCACGGCCGAGCACGGCCAGGTTGGCTATGTTCCTGTATCATATCGATTGTCACAGCTTGCAATTCGCATCGGGTTTTTGCAAAGTCATACCTGCTTCATCTGCCACCGATGATTTGCCAGGCGTGGCAGCGGATAACCGACCTCACGCGCCGGGACGCTTTCGTTCTGGCGCGTGCTTTTGTGCGGCAGGAGCCGCGTGGACCAGGAAAAGTCATGAGCAAGTCAGCCATCACCGTTTCGCGCATCGATCTGGATCGCATCGAAGCCTTGCTGGATCGCGTGCCAGTCGCCGATGCCGCCAAATTCAAGCCGCTGCGCGCCGAGCTTGATCGCGCCGAGGTGGTCGAGCCGGCGGCGATGCCGGCGAATATCGTGACGATGAATTCCACTGTGGCTTTCGAGGACGAAGGCAACGGCGAGCAAATGACACTGACCCTGGTCTACCCGAATGCCGCCGGCAAGACCGGCACTGTCTCGATCCTGGCGCCGGTGGGCAGTGCGCTGCTGGGCCTGGCGCAAGGCCAGATGATTGATTGGCCGATGCCGGACGGACGCAAGCGCCGCCTGAAGGTGCTGGAAATCACCTACCAGCCGGAATCGGCCGGCGACCTGCATCGCTGAGTCGCGTTTCAACAGCGCTGCCACGGCCGCGCAGCTAAACTGCGGGGACGAGGAGACTCGCATGACCGCATCCACCGTTCCTGCCGAGACCCAGGCCCGCGCCGCTGCGCTGCGGGCGCAGATCGAGCAAGCCAACTACCGTTATCACGTCCTCGACGACCCGGAAATCACCGACGCTGAGTACGACCGCCTGATGCGGGAGCTGGAGGCACTGGAGGCGGCGTATCCCGCACTCGCCGCCGCTGATTCGCCGACGCGCAAGGTCGGCGCACCGGCGCGCGGTGGTTTCGTCGAGGTGCATCACGCGCTTCCGATGCGGTCGTTGGAGAAGGCCTTCGAACGGGAAGGCGAGACCGAGCGGGAGCGTTTTCGCGAAATCGTCGAGTTCGTGCAGCGCATCGAGCAGACGCTCCAGCGTCATGACTTGGTGTTTTCGGTCGAACCGAAGCTCGATGGCCTGGCGATCAGCCTGCGCTATGAGCACGGCGTGTTCGTGCAAGGCGCCACCCGGGGCGATGGCGAGACTGGCGAGGATGTGACCGCGAACCTGCGCACGGTACGCGCGATCCCGTTGAAGCTGCGCGGCAGCGGCTGGCCGGAAAAGCTGGAAGTGCGCGGCGAAGTGATCATGTTGCACAAGGACTTCGAGGCATTCAACGAATATGCCCGCAGCCACGGCGAAAAGTCGCTGGCCAATCCACGCAATGCCGCCGCTGGTTCGCTGCGCCAGCTCGACCCGGCGGTGACGGCCAAACGCCGGTTGAGCTTCTTCGCCTACGCGATCGGCTTGGTCGAGGGCGGCGACATGCCACCGAGCCATTCGGCCACGCTGCAACTCCTGCGTCAGTGGGGGTTTCCGGTCTCGCTGGAAGTGGGCATCGCCCACGGCATCGGGGGTCTGATCGACTATTTCAGGCGCACGGGCGCGAGGCGCGACAGTCTCCCGTACGACATCGACGGTGTGGTCTACAAGCTCGATGACTACGCCGGCCGGCGTGAGATGGGCTTCATCTCGCGTGCGCCGCGTTGGGCGATTGCGCTGAAGTTCGCGGCGCAGGAACAAACCACGAAACTGCTCGGCATCGAGATCCAGATTGGCCGTACCGGCGCCGCCACGCCGCGCGCGCGGATGGAGCCGGTGCAAGTGGGTGGCGTCACCGTTGCCTACGCCACCTTGCACAACGCCGACCATGTGGCACGGCTGGACGCGCGTGCCGGCGACACCGTGGTCGTGCGTCGCGCTGGCGACGTCATTCCGGAAGTAGTGCGCGTGGTTGAGGAAGCGCGCCCGGCAGGTACCGTGCCGTGGGTGATGCCCACCCATTGTCCGGTGTGCGGCTCGGCGTTGTTGCGCGAGGAAGGCGCCGCTGCGTGGCGCTGCTCCGGTGGGCTGATTTGCGATGCACAGCGCAAGGAGGCACTGATCCACTTCGCCTCGCGCCGCGCAATGGACATCGACGGTCTGGGCGAGCGCTTCGCGGAGGCACTGGTCGAGTTCGACATGGTGAAGACGCCAGCCGACCTGTATCGCCTCACGCTCGATGACTTCATCGCGATGAAGCAGCGTGCCGACGAACGGGACGGCACCACTCCGGAGACAGTGAAGGCCGGCAAGGTCGCGACCAAGTGGGCCGAGAATCTGGTCGAGGGTATTGCGGCCAGCAAGAAAACCACGCTGGCCCGTTTTTTGTTCGCGCTTGGCATCATGCACATCGGCGAAAGCACGGCCAAGACCCTGGCAACCTGGCTGGGTCGCCTCGATTTCGTGCGGAGCATGCCGGCGCCGGTGCTGCGTTTGCTGCCTGACATCGGCAGCGAAGTGGCGCAATCGATCGAAGCCTTCTTCGCACAGCCAGGCAACCGGCGTGCCGTGGACGACCTGCTGGCCATGGGTGTCAGCTTCAGCGACGAGACCGCGCCATCGCCGAAGCTGCGCAAGAAACTCAATCTGGCTACCTTGCTCGATCTGGCGCCGATTGCCCAGCTTGGCCCCAAGCGCACGCGCCTGCTCGCCGAACACTATGCGACGCTGCAACAGTTGCGCGAGGCGGGTGCGGCTTCCTGGATCGTCGTCGGTTTGTCGCAGGCAACCGCGGCAAACCTGGCGGACTTTCTGGCCGATCGTGATGCCTCGGCGGAACTGGAACGGGCCGAGGCATCCGGGCGGCGATTGCTTGAGACGATTCCCGGCGCCGCCGCCAACAACCTCCCTCTGGAAGGCCAGACCATTGTGCTCACCGGCACACTGCAATCGTTGAGTCGCGATGTCGCCAGGGAAAAGCTCGAGGCGCTGGGCGCCAAGGTGTCCGGCTCGGTATCGAAGAAGACCAGTTTCGTGGTTGCTGGCGCCGAAGCGGGTTCCAAGCTCGACAAGGCCACGGAGCTGGGCGTGGAGGTGTGGGACGAAGAGCAATTGCTTGCCATGCTGGAAAGGCATGGGGCGCCCGCTTGAGCAAGTCGTCGCTGGTTGCTTCATTGCGGCTTCGTGCGCAGTTGTATGCGCTCGTCCGGGCGTTCTTCGTCGAACGTCAGGTGCTGGAAGTGGAAACCCCGATGCTTTCCGCTGCCGGCAACAGCGAACCGAACATCGAGAGTTTCACTACCCGCTTCAACGGCCACGTCGACGCCGGTGCGCGCGAGCGCTGGTTGCGCACGTCGGCGGAATACCCTCTCAAGCGCCTGCTCGCCGCCGGCGTCGGCGACTGCTACGAACTGGGCCGGGTGTTTCGCAACGGCGAGGCCGGTCGCTGCCACAACCCCGAATTCAGCATGCTGGAGTGGTACCGGGTCAGCTGGGATCATCGACAACTGATGCAGGAGACCATCGACCTCGTCCAAGCCGCGCTGGCCATGGTGGAACGTCGAGTCGAGGTGGTGATCAAGAGCTACCGGCAGTTGTTCCTCGATGGTTTGGGTCTTGATCCCATGCATGACCCGATCGAACAGCTGCGGGCACCGCTGGATGAGTTCGGCATTGACCCGTCGGGCCTGCGGCGGGACGACTGGCTCGACCTGCTGATCACCCACCGGTTGCAGCCGGCGTTTCCTCGCGACCGCATCACTGTGATCCACGACTATCCGGCCAGCCAGTGCGCGCTGGCGAAGATCCGCCCGGGCAAGCCGCCGCTGGCCGAACGTTTCGAGCTGTACCTTGGGCCGTACGAGCTGGCCAATGGCTATCACGAACTCAACGATGCAGGCGAGCAGCGTGCGCGTTTCGAGCGCGACAACGCCGTGCGTGGTGAACGTGGCCTGCCGCAGGTGGCCATCGATGAGCGCCTGCTGGGCGTGCTCGATGCGCTGCCTGACTGCGCCGGTGTGGCGCTCGGTATCGAGCGTTTGCTGATGTGCCTGGCCAGCACCGACGCGATCGCCGACGTGCTGGCGTTTCCGTTCGCCGAGGCGTGACCGGCGCATACCGTCCTTGGCGTGCGCCGGGTAGTACTACGGCGTGTCGAAACGCAGTGCCAGTGCCCGCCGTTCAATCAGACTGACTGCTGGCTGGTCCTGCAGGCGCATGTCGTGCAATTCAAAAGGCGCGCCGACCCCCTCGATGCTGCCCGGGTCGAAATGCAGCAGCAACTGGCCATCGCCCTTGCGCAATACGGCCGCCGATTGTGCGAACGCCGCTGGCACCGTACGCCCGTCCGCAGCGCGGCCATACAGCACGGCGGAGGCGGCAAACCGGCTGGCGCTCGCTGCCGTCACGCCCAGTGCGATGTCGATCCCCTGGTCGGCGCTGCGCGAGGTTTTCACCGCCCCGCTGAAGCGGGCGGTGGGGACGGCGGCGGCGAACACCGTGGTGGTATCTCGGCGCACTTCGTTGCCGGCGGCGTCGGTGCCGGCGGTGAAGCTGTGCACTTCCCACAGGCCGGGCGTGGACGGAATGTTGCGCGGCTGCACGTCGGTGCTGAAGCTGCCGTCCGGCTGATGCTGGTAGGCCAGGGTGGTGATGCTGCCATCGGGGGCACGCAGGAAGCCGCCGACGGCAGCCAGCGGAGTGGCCTTGTCGGCATCATGCATGGCGACACTCACACGCACGTCGTTGCCCAGCAGCACCGCACTGCGATCGCCGCGTGCCGCGACACTGTAGGGGCTTTGCGGTTCGAACACGTGCACGACGTAACGGCCGCTGGCGGCCGGGGCCTGCAGTGTCGCCAGTCCGCTGCCGAGTTCGGGCTTGAGCTTGAACACCATCGAGGCTTGCGGCACATCCATGCCGGCCGCACGCAACGACGAGGCGTCGGCGAGCGTGCTGCTGGCCTGCTGCAGGTTCAACGAGTGTCGGCCCAGGTGGAGTTGAACTTTGCTCGCGTCCAGCCGGCCGCCTTGCGGGTCACTCGGGCTCAGCCGGATGAGGGCGCCGGGGGCACTCAAGGGTAGCTCGATGCCGCGTTGCAAGGCGCTGGCCGAGACGTCGATCCAGTACTCGCGGCTGCTGCGCACGAAGGGTTCTGCGGCGCTTGTCACGGGTTGATCGTGCGGCAGCGCCCAGTTCACGCTGATCGGTCGGCGCTCCATGTGCACATCGGGTGCGCGCACCTTGATCGCGCTGGCAGGGTTGGCCGGACTGACCAGGCTGGCCGGGCTGGCATTGCGCGGTAGCAGGGTGACTGGCGTCAGGTCGCCGGGTTGCGCCGGGAGCAGGGCGTGCGTGCCGGCGAAGGCTGGCGCGGCGGAGAAGATGGCCAACACGGCGCTGGCAAGAATCCTGTGCTTCATGGCGCTCACTCCCCGATGTCGTTGGCAAGAATGGACTGAAGGCCGAAGCAGGACCGCCGGCTCTGGTTGTGATTGAGCACGTAGCGATGGCTGGTGCGCTGCTTGTCGGTGAACCACACGGTGCCGGCGGCGCTGGCACTGGAACACTCGACGAAGCCATCCGAACAGCTGTTCAGCCAGTTCTGGGTGATCTCCAGCCCCACGCTGTTGGCGTAGCCGCCGCAGTACGCCTCGCTCTTCCAGAAGCCGGAGACCACATCCGTGCCGACCACGTCGCGAAAAGCCACCGGCAGCGCAGGCCTCCCTGCGGTGCCGAGCATGTATTGCTGGTTGTAGACAGCCATCCAGCCGACCTGTTGCTGGCGCACCGCATCGTTCTTGTAACCGAGCAGCCAGCCGAGTGCGGACTCGAACACGTTGCCGGCGATCACCGCGTCCGCCAGCGGCGTGCCCGCGCTGGACGGGGCGAGGGCATCGACCTTGACGATGTGACTGATGATGTTTGGATACCGCGCATCCCAGGTCGGGTTGGACAGGATCCAGCGCATCACGTTGCCGCCGTTGGAATGGGTGATCACGACCAGCCGATCGATGTGGTGGCTGCGGATGAAGCCATCGAGTTGGCCGGCCAGGCAGCCGGCGGTGCGGCTGTCCCACATGTACTGGGTGAAATCGCAGTTGACCACCAGCAGGTTGCTGCGGTCGGCGAGGCCATTGCGGATCCCTTCGACCATGCCGGCCTGCCAATAGTCGTGGTAGGCGTCGGTCTGGTTGCCGGTCCCGTGTACCAGTGCTACTCCGGTGGTAGTAGCCGCGGCGCCGGTGCAGGCCAGGACCAGTGACAACATCAGTATTTTGCGTTGCACGTGAGTGTCTCCCCTCATGAGCGGCAAACTGCCGTGGTGGAGCCGACTCGCCCGATTGCAGAGACGCCAAACCACCCGTGCTGCAGGCCGGTCGACTAAAGGTGACGCCACTGGGGCATCGTCAGAATGTGTCGCGAAGATCCCCCCAGACCGAGCGGCACGGCGCGGACTCTAGCACCGCCATACGCTTGCGTCTTGACGCGACCGCACAATATCGCAGCGCATGCCATGACGTGGCCGCCGCTGCTAACGTGGCGCACTTGCGATGAACCGGATACGCCAGACCGATGAGTGCGCCGCCAGCCTCTGTCATGCGTGCAAGCGATCGCCTGGGCTGGCGTGACGCCAGGACGTTGCTGCTGTCGGCGCTGGGCGGCGCGCTGGAGTTTTACGACTTCGTGGTGTTCGTGTTCTTCGCGATCCCGCTGGGCCACCTGTTTTTTCCACCGACCACGGCACCCTGGCTGGCGCAATTGCAGGTCTTCGGCATTTTCGCCGCCGGTTATCTTGCGCGACCCATCGGCGGCATCGTGATGGCGCACTACGGCGACACGCTGGGGCGCAAGAAAATGTTCCTGCTCAGCGTGTTCTTGATGGCGCTGCCGACCCTGTGCATCGGCCTGCTGCCGGTGTATGCACAGATCGGCATGCTGGCACCCCTGCTGTTGCTGCTGCTGCGCGTGGTGCAGGGCATCGCGGTGGGCGGCGAGGTGCCGGGTGCGTGGGTGTTCGTGGCCGAGCATGTGCCGCCGCAACGGATTGGTTTCGCCTGCGCCAGCCTCACCTCGGGACTCACCGTTGGCATCCTGATCGGTTCACTGGTGGCCGCGGCGATCAACCGTGGCATGTCGCCGACGCAGGTGCTGGATTACGGCTGGCGGCTGCCGTTCCTGATCGGTGGCGTGTTCGGTTTCTTCGCAGTGTGGTTGCGCCGCTGGCTACGCGAGACGCCGGTGTTCGAGGCGATGCATGCGCGCAAGGAACTGGCCCACGGGCTGCCGCTGCGCGAGGTGTTCGCCCACCATCTGCCCAGCGTCTTGCTGTCGATGCTGGTGACCTGGATGCTGACGGCGGCGATCGTGGTGGTGATCCTGATGACGCCAACGCTGGCGCAGTCGACCTTCCACATTGCCCCGGCACGTGCGTTTCTCGGCAACAGTGTGGCCGCATTCGCCCTTGCCGTGGGTTGTGTCTTCTACGGCTGGCTGGCAGACCGACTCGGTTACGCGCAGGCGCTGCTGTGGGGTGCGCTCGGCCTGTTGCTGGCCAGTTATGTGCTTTATCTCGATCTGCAGGCGGGCGGCACGCATTTCATCGCACTGTATGCGCTGGCCGGCTTCAGCACCGGGGTGAGTGGTGTGGTGCCGGCACTGATGGTCGTGGCGTTTCCGCCGGCGGTGCGGTTTTCCGGCTTGTCGTTTTCCTACAACGTGGCCTACGCGTTGTTCGGAGGCCTGACGCCCCCGCTGATCGGCTGGCTGGTGCAGCATCTGGGCGTGCTCGCGCCAGCGCATTATGTGGCGTTGACGGCGTGCGTTGGCATCGGAGTCGCCGTGTTTGTCATGGCGGCGCAGCGCCGCCAGTTCGCTTTGAACGCAGCCTAGAACTCCAGCTCCTGTGCCGCGCACAGGTAATCGACGAGTGGTGCGACGCGCTTGAACGTGGCCAGCGTCCACGGCAGCAGTTCGTCCGAGCACGCCAGCGCTTCGCTGAGCGATGTCGTCGCAACGAAATCCTTGCGCTTGAGATCGCCGATCAGTTCGTGCGTGGGGTCGTAACCGCGCGGCGGCCGGATCAACGATTCCCCACCCAGATGCAGGTGTTCGCGGAACGTCTTGCTCTGGGTGGCGCGTTTCCATGCGGCAGGGTTGTCGATCAGGAACTCGCGGACGTGTTTCAACGCGTCCGGCTCCGGATGCCAGATGCCGCCGCCGGCGAAGCAGTCACCCGGTTCGATGTGCAGGTAAAAGCCCGGCGCCTGGATTTCGCGGCGGCGCTCATGGGTGAAGCGCGAGCCTTGCCAGGACTTGTACGGCAGCTTGTTGTTGGAATAGCGGGTGTCGCGATAAATGCGATAGAGCGAGCCCCCGTTCTTGCGTGGGTCAGCGCGGTAGTGGGGGCTGATCTTTGCCAGCGGCGCCTGGATGTCGGTGATCAGCTGCAGGAACGGCTCGCGCACGTGGCGCTCGTAGTCGTCCTTGTGCGCGTGGAACCAATCACGCTGGTTGTTGCGCCCGAGCGCGCGCAGGAAGCGGAAGGTGGCGGGAGTGAAGTAGCTGCTGGGCATGGTGGTTCGTCGAAAGGCTCGGTAGGGCGGACAGTGCACGCCGGATTTTCGGCATGCTGCGGAGGCGGACGGCGCCCGCCCTACGCGGAGGCGTTATCGTCAATGCTGTTGGCGAGATCCTCGCCCCATGCCTGCAGCTGATCGAGCAGGGGCAATCTGTCCTGCGCGGCCGGGTCGTGGCGCAGCGCGGCCAGCCGCTCGAAATAGTCGTCGAGGGTAAGTGTGGTCAGCGCGCCGTGCCGGGTCAGTCGTGCCTGACGGAAGCTGTCCCAACGCGCGCGCTCTTCCGTGGTCAGGGTCTCGGGCCAATTGCGTGCGCGATAGCGGAACAGCAGTTCGGGATAGCGCGGGTCGCGGAACGGGAACTCCCGCGTGCCAAGTTCCTGCGGCGGCGTGGCGCGCACCTGGCCGAGCAGGCGCTTGTCGCTATCGGGCAGGAAGCCGCCACCGTAAAGCGCCAGCTCGGGATCTTCCGGGGGTGGAAACTCGGCGGCGTGTTGGAACACCCGTCGCAGCTTCTCCGCCAGCCCGTCAGTGCCACGCAAGGTGTCGCGATGAACCTGGCAGCGTTCCACGTCCAGTTTCAGTCGATCCAGATCCACGCCCTGCAGCACCGACAATGGCGCCAGCGCCGGGGCATGGTTCGCACGCACGGTACGCAGCGGAATGCGCTCGACGCCTTCGGGCAGGTCGGCGCGCGCGGTGAAGATGCGGTCGGCGATCTCGTCCTCGTCCAGTGCCAGCCACCACGCCGGATCGGTGGCCAGGTCATACACAATCACTTCGCCGCTGCGGCTGGGATGCGCGGCGAGCGGCGCGACCAGCGCCAGGCAGTGGCGGCTGGCCGGGTAACGCGAGGACACGTGCACCAGTGGTGTCATGTTGACCACGTCGAGTAGTTCGAACACCTTCTGCTTGCGCCGCAGCGCGTAGTACCAGTCCCACATCCGTGGCTGACGCGTGCGGATCAGCCGGGCCAGGTCGATCAGCGCGTAGACGTCGGACAGCGCGTCGTGGGCACGTTCCTGGTTGAGGTGATTGGCACGGGCCAGGTGTTCCAGCTTGAAGCTGGGCGAGCCGTCTTCGCGGGTTGGCCACACGATGCCTTCCGGGCGCAAGGCCTGGCACATGCGCACCAGGTCGATCAGGTCCCAGCGTGAGTTGCCGTTTTCCCACTCGCGCCCGTACGGCTCGTAGAAGTTGCGGTAGAGCATCTGCCGGGTGAACTCGTCGTCGAAGCGCAGCGAGTTGTAGCCGACGCCACAGGTGCCCGGAGTCGCCAGCTGTTCGTGGACGCGGGCGGCGACCTCGGCCTCGCCGACGCCTTCGCGTTCGGCTTGCTGCGGCGTGATCCCGGTGATCAGGCACGCGTCCGGATGAGGCGGCATCTCGCGCGACGGCTTGCCGTAGAACATCACTGGCTCCCCGATGACTTCCAGCGCCAGGCTGGTACGGACACCGGCGAACTGCAGCGGTCGGTCGCGTCGCGGATCGGCGCCAGAGGTCTCGTAGTCGTGCCAGAAGAAGGTGTGCATGCCCGGATCATCGCATGGCGGCATCGCACATGGGCAAGGCTGATAAACTCGCCGACACAAGGAGATTCCATGAGCCAAACCCACGAAGACAACCTGATCTGGATCGATCTGGAAATGACCGGCCTCGACACCGACAACGATTCGATCCTGGAGATCGCCACGGTGGTCACCGACAAGAATCTCAACGTCCTGGCCGACGGGCCGGTGTTCGCCATACGCCACGAAGTTGACCGACTCGAATCGATGGACAACTGGAACACGAACCAGCACCACAAGTCCGGCTTGTGGCGGCAGGTGCTGATTTCGGAAACCGATCACGCGATGGCCGAACACGCCACCGTGGAGTTCCTGCGTGCCTGGGTGCCACCGGGCAAGTCGCCGATGTGCGGCAACTCGATCTGTCAGGATCGACGCTTCATGCACCGGCAGATGCCGCGACTGGAGCACTATTTCCACTACCGCAACCTCGACGTGTCCACGCTCAAGGAACTGGCGCGACGCTGGGCGCCGGAGATTGCCAAGGGTGTGGGCAAGGAGCCGGCACACACGGCACTGTCTGACATCCGTGACTCCATCGCCGAACTGCGCCACTACCGGCGCTACATGGGCGCGCTCGGTGGCGAGGTGGACGCCTGATGCGACGCGTGGCGTACAACTTCTCCGGGGCATGAGCATGTCAAACGACCTATTGGCGCCGGTGCTCGATTGCGCCGGGCGCCCGCTGCGCCTGGATCGTCCACGCGTGGTCGGCATCCTCAACCTCACCCCCGATTCGTTCTCCGACGGCGGTATCCATGGCAACCTGGACCAGGCTGTGGCCCACGGGTTGCGCATGGCGGAGGAGGGCGCCGACATGCTCGACGTCGGCGGTGAATCGACTCGCCCCGGTGCCGACGAAGTGCCGGTGGAGGAAGAGCTGCGCCGGGTGCTGCCGGTCATCAAACAACTGGTTGCCCGCACGACCTTGCCGATCTCGATCGATACGTCGAAGCCGGAAGTGATGCGCGCAGCGGTCGCTGCTGGCGCCGGCATGATCAACGATGTGTACGCACTGCGCCGCGACGGCGCGATGGATGCGGTGGCCGAGCTTGGCGTGCCGGTGTGCTTGATGCACATGCTGGGCGAACCGCGCAGCATGCAGGACGACCCTCGCTACGACGATGTCGTCGGCGAAGTGCACCGTTTTCTCACCGACCGGCTGTTCGCCTGCGAGCTGGCCGGCATCGACCGGCGCAAGGTGCTGGTCGACCCCGGTTTCGGTTTCGGCAAGACGCTGGACCACAATTTGGCGTTGCTTTGCGCTTTGGAGCGCCTTGCCGGTCTTGGTGCCGGAGTTTATGTCGGTCTGTCGCGAAAGCACATGATCGGCGCGTTGACTGGCCGTGCCACGCCGGCCGATCGCGCTGCGGGATCTGCGGCGGCCGCGCTGGTTGCGGTGCAGCGTGGCGCACGAATGGTGCGCGTGCACGACGTACTGCCCACGGTGGACGCACTCGCCGTATGGCAGGCGGTGCACGCAGCCGATGTGGTGCCTCGCCGGGATGATCGTCCCGCCGTGCCGCGGTGGCCGGACGACGATTGAGGTGCGGCGGGTCTCCACGCAGGGAACCCTACTTTTCAGGAAGACACGATGACTGAACGCAAGTACTTCGGCACGGACGGTATTCGCGGGCTGGTTGGCCAGTGGCCGATCAGCGCGGACTTCATGCTGCGGCTGGGACGTGCCGTCGGCGCGGTGCTGGGGCGCGAAGGCGGCGAGCGCCCCAACGTGCTGATCGGCAAGGACACCCGTGTTTCCGGCTACATGTTCGAGTCCGCGCTGGAGGCAGGGTTGGTTGCCGCCGGCGCCGATGTCGGCCTGCTCGGCCCGATGCCGACGCCGGCGGTAGCGTTCCTGACCCGCTCGATGCGGGCCCAGGCCGGCATCGTGATCAGCGCCTCGCACAACCCCCATCATGACAATGGCATCAAGTTTTTTTCCGATGTCGGCGAGAAGCTTTCCGACGCAGTGGAGTCGGCGATAGAAGAGGAACTTGATGCAGCGTTCGCGACGGTGCCGTCCGAGCGTCTGGGCAAGGCGGTACGGGTCGCCGATGCCGTGGCGCGCTATGTCGAGTTCTGCAAGGCCACCGTGGCCACGGACTTCAGTCTGCGCGGAGTCAAGCTGGTGCTCGACTGCGCGCACGGCGCGACCTACCAGGTCGCACCCAAGGTGTTTGCCGAACTGGGTGCCGAGGTGATCACGATCGGCGACAAGCCGGACGGCTTCAACATCAATCAGGGCGTAGGCTCGACCCATCCCGAAGCGTTGCAGCAGGCAGTGTTGGCGTACGCCGCCGATTTGGGCATTGCGTTCGACGGCGACGGTGATCGGGTCATTCTGGTCGACCGGCACGGCAAGCTGGCCGACGGCGACGACATCCTCTACGTGCTTGCAAACAACCTGCACGCACAAGGCCTGCTGAAAGGCCCCGTCGTAGGCACCTTGATGAGCAACTACGGGTTGCAGCAGGCGCTGGCTAGGCTCGGAGTGCCGTTGATCCGCGCCAACGTAGGCGATCGCTATGTGATGCAGCAATTGCACCAGCACGAGGGCATGCTCGGTGGCGAGACCTCCGGCCACATCCTGTGCCTGGATCGCACCAGTACTGGCGACGGCATCATCGTTGCGCTAGCCGTGCTGGAGTCGCTGGCACGTACCGGTCAGGATTTTGCGGCCGCACGGCAGGGCCTGGACAAGCTGCCGCAGGTGATGCTCAACGTGCGCGCTGCCGGTGCGCGTGAAAGCCTGGCCAGCGACGAGGTGAAGCAGGCGTTGGCCGAGGTGGCGCAGGTGCTGCAGGGTCGCGGTCGGGTGGTATTGCGCGCCTCCGGCACCGAACCGCTGGTGCGCGTCACCGTCGAAGGCGCCGAAGCAGCGGAAGTGCTGCGGTTGGCGCAGAGGCTCGCCGGGACTGTAAAATCCGTAGCCGAACGCTCGTGAACCTGTAACTGTATCAAGGTCGCCATGGATTGGCCCGACGTGCCCCGCCCTTGCGGTAGCGGATTAATCGACCGCACGCACACAGGATCACAGCCATGAAGCACGTTCCCACCCTCGATATCCGCCGTTACGACACTGAGCGTAATGCCTTCGTTGCCGAGATCGGCGCGGCCTACCGCGAATTCGGTTTCTGCTGCATCAGCGGCCACGGCATTTCGCGCGATCTGATCGACGGCTCCTACGACGTATTCCGGCGTTTCTTCGCGCTGCCCACCGAGACCAAGATGCGGTATCACGTGCCCGGCAGTGGCGGCGCGCGTGGCTACACACCGCTCAAGGTGGAAACCGCCAAGGGCAGCCAGTACGCCGACTTGAAGGAGTTCTGGCATGTCGGTCGCGAGATTCCGCGCGACTCGAAATTCGCCGACGTGATGCCGCCAAACATCTGGCCGGATGAAGTGCCGGATTTCAAGTACTACGGCTACGGCTTGTACGAAGCGCTGGACCAGCTCGGCACCCGCGTGCTGCGCGCGCTGGCATTGCATATCAAGCAGCCGGAAAATTTTTTCGAAAACAAGACTGACGTCGGCAACTCGATCCTGCGGCCGATCCATTATCCGCCGATCACCGACGGGAAGATTCCAAACGTGCGCGCCGGCGCGCACGAGGACATCAATTTCATCACCTTGCTGGTCGGGGCCAGTGCCGAGGGGCTGGAGGTGCTCAGCCACGGCGAGTGGCTGCCGATTACCACCGAGGGCGACGCGATCGTGGTGAACATCGGCGACATGCTGCAGCGTCTGAGCAATCACGTGTATCCGTCCACGACGCACCGGGTGATCAACCCGCGGAACGAGAATGCACGCAAGCCGCGTTATTCGGTACCGTACTTCCTGCATCCCAACCCGGACGTGATGCTCGATCCGCTCGATTCATGCATCACGCCGGACAACCCGCGCCGCTACGACGCCTCGATCAGCTCGCACGAATACCTGCTGCAGCGGTTGCGCGAGATCAACTTGATTTAAGCTGAAATCGGTGTTCGGTGTTCGGTGTTCGGTGTTCGGGTTCGGCGATCAGGGCGTTCAGACCAACCAGAAAAACATGGCGGTCATGAGTTTGATCGCCACCGTCCCTATACTTGTGCATCCCGGTAGCGCGTTCCTTGCCGTGCGGACAAGCGCGATGCCAGTCGATCCGGCATCAGCTGCACCATGCTCTTGATGAAACGGTTGACCCGGCCCGGGATGTAAACGGCATCGCCACGCTCAACCGCCGCGATGCCCTGGCGGACCACGTCCGCGGCACTCAGCCACATGAAGCCGGGCAGCTTATCCATCTTCTCGCGGGTGTGGGTGACGTCATGGAATTCCGACCAGGTGAAGCCCGGGCACAGCGCGCACACATGAATTCCGCGCGACTGGTTTTCCAAGGCCAGCGCTTGCGAGAACTTGATCAGGTACGCCTTGCTGGCCGCATACAAAGTGTGTCCGGCCGGGGCTGGGACATGCCCTGCCAGCGAGGCGACATTGATGATGCGGCCATGTCCGCGCTGGCGCATACCCGGCAGCAAGCGCCATGCCAGTTCGGTCGGCGCGGTCAGCAGGACACGCAGAGAATCGGCATGGGTAGCCCAGTCGTTGGCTGCGAATGTGCCGGGTACGCCGTAGCCGGCATTGTTGATCAACCAGTCCACGTGCAGGCCGCGCTGGTCCAGGGCGTCGCACAACCATGTCACCGCGGCGGGATCGGCCAAGTCGTGTGCGAGCACGCTGACCTGGGTACCGTGCTGTGCCTGCAGCTCGGTCGCCAGGTTCTCCAGTCGGTCGGTACGGCGCGCGGTGATCACCAGATCATGTCCCAGCGCGGCGAGTTGCCGGGCAAATTCGGCGCCGATGCCGGATGAGGCACCGGTAATCAGACTGAGTGGGCGGGCAGACATCATCGGGGGCTCCCTTGGATCGAACGTCATTCTTGACTGTCCGGGGCGGTTCACGCCAGCAGTTCGCGACATTCTGACGTTTGCCGCGATCGCCAACGCTCGCTAAGCTTGTCGCTTGACTGTCGCGGAAGCAGACCATGCGCAAGAAACTTGTCGCCGGCAACTGGAAAATGCATGGTAGCCGCTCGATGGCCCACGCCCTGGTCGACGCGATCGCCACGGCCATGCCTGCGTCGATCGATGTTGCCGTGTTCCCGCCGTTTCCCTACCTGGCCGAGTTGGCGTCGCAGCATCGGGACAGTGGCCTCGGGGTGGGCGCACAGGACGTCAGCGAGCACGAAGGGCAGGGCGCGTATACCGGCGAGGTCTCCGGTGCGATGCTGGCGGAAATCGGTGCACGCTGGGTGTTGGTCGGTCACTCCGAGCGTCGGCAGTACCACCATGAGGACGATGAACTGGTCGCGCGCAAGTTCGCTGCCGCGCGCGCCGCCGGCCTCACTCCGATCCTGTGTGTGGGCGAGACTTTGCAGCAGCGCGAAGGCAGCGAGACCGAAGCAGTCATTGCACGCCAGTTGCAGGCGGTGCTGCGCGGTTCCGGAGTTGCCAGCTTCGATACGGCGGTGATCGCCTACGAGCCTGTCTGGGCCATCGGTACTGGTCGCACCGCCACGCCGGAGCAAGTCCAGCAGGTACATGGTTTCATTCGTAGCCAACTGGAAACCGAAGATGCTACACTTTGCCGTCTGACTCGACTGCTTTACGGTGGTAGCGTCAAAGCGGCGAATGCCGCAGAGTTGTTCGCGCAGACGGACGTGGACGGTGGGTTGATCGGCGGTGCCTCGTTGACCGCATCTGACTTCCTTGCCATCTGTGCCGCCGCACACCAGGCGCCTCAAGCCAGCTAGCAAACAGGCTCGACTAGAAACTTATGTTCGTCATTTTCAGCGTGTTTTACATCCTGATCGCTGCGGCGATGAGGCTCCGGCTTCGGTGGTGGCGCCTCGGCCACGGTATTCGGCGCGCAGGGCTCATCGACCTTCCTGACCCGCGCCACCGGCGTGCTGGGTGCACTGTTTTTCCTGCTCAGTCTCGGCATGGGTATTTACCTGCATGCCAACGGCGCGCCGCAAGCCAGTGGTAGCGGCCTTGGCGTGATGGCCGGGGCAACCGAACAGCCGGCGCCCGCGAAGGCGGCTCCCGCCGCTGCAACCGGTTCGGAAGTACCTTCGGCCACGCCAGCCAGCCCCGGCAAGGTCGTCCCGGCAGCGACACCGGCAGCAACCAGCGACAACACCCCGGCTAAAAGCCAGGGCGACGTGCCGGCGCCGATGCCGCCGAAGAAGCACTAAAGCAACACACCTGCCCAGGTGGCGGAACTGGTAGACGCACTACCTTGAGGTGGTAGCGCCGTAAGGCGTGAGGGTTCGAGTCCCTTCTTGCAGGTTCCTGTCTCGAAAAACTCGACGCTGGCGTGACTCGGGTGACATTTTTCCAGCAACGGCGAATGACGCACTCGGCGACACCTGATGGCACCGAATGTCACCTGCGTGTCCCATGATGCGTCACTGGACGGCATAACATACTGATCTGCAAGACTTGTGCGTTTTGTTGAGGTGGTAGCGACGCAAGTCGTAGGGGTTCGAGTTCCCTCTTGGCACCAAACGCACGGTTTCGGCAAAGGCTGCCGGAATAGCGATACGGAAGGGCCGCCGGCAGGCGGCTTTTCCGTTGCTGCCCGCGTGATCTCGACCAAGAGCCTTTGGTCGGTACCAGAATCTTGGGTCTCGAACCGGACCCGCGCCGTGTCACGGTAGGACACTTGGTGGGTTTTCGTACACCAAATGTAGGGTTTGGCCGACATATGGGCCGCTTGACGCGTGACATTCTGCCCGCGTTGGGGGACGTTGGGGCCGTTTCGGGGTGCCGCCGCGATGAACGTGCAGGGGGAATGAATCACATGCTGACGATTTCGCTCAAGCGATCGGAGTCCTGTGGTGGGACTGTCTGTCGACTGGGCGCTGCACTTTTCAGCAATCTGGCATTGGAACAGGCGATCCGGTTGGCGCGGGTCGTGGCACGTGAAGAACACCAGCGGCTGCGACAGCCGACCCGCGTGGAGGTGTCCGGTGTCACCATCCGATCGCGCTGGCCTGTTACACGAAACTGGACCATGCTCGCGCGATCTTTGCGCTGGCGGCCTGATTTGGCCCGGCCAGGCAGGGATTGCACGACTGCACGTTGCAGGTTGCGACCAGCGCACATGACCGAAACCATTTCGATGTGAAGAGACAAGTCCCGTGGCTTGCAATGGGACAGCATGGGGCCTAGTTTCAAATGGCCCAACCAAGGAGGGCGTCACGTGATCAATGTGGTCCTGGTTGACGATCATGAGCTGGTTCGCACCGGCTTTCGGATGATCTTGCAGCAACAATCGGATATCAACGTCAGCGGCGAGGCCGGCAGCGCGGAAGAGGGCCTGCGCCTGATTCGCAGCTTGTCGCCGGAGATCGCCATGGTCGACGTGCACATGCCGGGTATGAGCGGTATTGAGCTTACGGAACGGGTGTGCCGGTCGAAACTGCCCACGAACATCGTCATCGTGAGCGTGGTCGATGACGCGCGTTTTCCCAAACGCTTGCTCGATGCCGGCGCGCTCGGTTACCTGACCAAGGGTTGCGGCGCGGATGAACTGGTGGCGGCAGTGCGCCAGGTAGCCAGTGGCCGGCGTTATCTGGCGCCAGCGGTGGCGCAACAGCTGGCGCTTGCCACCCTCGATGGCAACGTCTCGCCGTTCGACGTGCTGTCCAGCCGTGAACTGGAGGTGGCGATGATGCTGGTACGCGGCAAGCCGCTGACGATGATTGGCGAGCAGCTCAACCTGAGTCCGAAAACCGTTTCCACCTACAAGCAGCGGCTGATGGAAAAGTTGCAGGTGGATCACGTGCTCAGCCTGGCGCACCTGATGACCGAGCATGGACTGATCGACACGCCGAGCCATCATGTCGGTCAGTGACGTGGCACTTGATTGATCGATACAGGGCAGGTGGTGCTCTCGCACCATCCCGCAAAAAGGAAAACCGGACTGGCGTCCGGCTTTCCTGTCTTCAGCGGATGGGCAGGTCAGCCGTGAGAGTCGCTGCCCGGCATGTCTTCCTTCCGCAGCGCCTCCGCCGTCGGGTGGACCACGGGCTCTCTGGCTGGCGCGCGCGTCGTCGCAAGACCTGGCTGAGTCAACAGGTCACCCTGCTTGGGCATGGGCGGAGAGACTGGTGCAGGAGCCAGCGTTGCAGGGCGCGTCTTCTGCACTGCGGCCGAATCACCCAAGTCAGTTGATCGCTGGGGCGCAGGCTGGGTCGCGGGTGCCGCTTTCGGCGCATCAGCGGCTACCGGGTTCAACGGCTGGGTCGACCGAGTTGGTGGTGTCACCGTGACCGGTCCGGCCGGTTGCACCGTGGCCGGTACGGGCGCCGTGGTGCCCTGACCGGGTGCTTCCGACGTTGGGTGGCGGGCAGGCACCCGTGTCGCGGCAGGTGCGCTCGCCACGGCAGGCATGCTGGGTCGAGCCGGCTCCGGTGCGGAGACAGGCTCGGCGCTGCCCGGGTGAGCGGGCTCCGCACTGGTCTGCGCCGGGTGGCTGGTGGCTGCGGCGGCCGGGGTCGCCTTGGACGCAACCGGTTCGGCACTGGTCGCAGCAGCGGTTGACGGAGCTTGATCCTGGATCGGCGGCAGAGTCGGAAGGTTGAACGCTGCTGAATTCGCGCTTGCAATGGGCGTGGTGGCTGGCTTGTTCGCAGTGTCGATGTCGCTGGGCGACGCGGCTGCCGCAACGGACTTTTCGGTCACCTTTTCGCTCGGCGGCGGTGGTGGTGCATGCGTCGCAACGGTTGCGAGTTTCTCGCTTGACTCCGTCGCTGAAACCTCCTGGTGCGCCGTATGCTCTGGCCTGGCGCGCGCAGCACGCGCTGCAGATGCGGGTTGCGCGGTATCGGCCGGGACGAGAGCTGCAGCCATGGCGTTGGCCGGAGCCTTCGTCAGGTGGTCGCGATCTTCGTCGTCGAGTGCCTGTGCGGACGCGGTATCCGTTGTACCCGTCTCAGTCGTGGTCTCGTCATGACGACGGCGCCGACGCCCACCGCGGCGCCCACGACGGCGGCGTGACGTGCCGCCATCGTCCTCAGCACTGGTCTGTTCGGCGGGGTCCTCGGTGAGCGTTGTGGATACTGATTCGGTCGACGGCGTTGCCAGCAGCGCGGCTGTCTTGGCGGTCTCGTCCAGCGGCTCGCTTGCCGGCCGATCAGCACGCTCCGTGCGCGGCGGGCGCTCCGCCCTGGCTTGCGTCGATTTGCGTTCGGGCCGCGCCACGGCGTGCTCGTCGGTCTGCGCCGACGCGGGCTGACGCTCGGTGCGTGCCGTCTGTGCATGGGATTGTGCTGGTTGACGCGAGGAAGTTTCGCTGTTGCGCTGCCGGGTGCCTCGGGCCGACTGCGCGGACGCGGATTTTTGTCCCGGTGATGCCGCCGATTCGCGCCGCGGCTGGCGCGACGAGGAACCCTGGGAGCCGTTCGTGCCGCGGCTGCTACCGCGCGTTCCGCGCTCATCGCGGCGGGAGTGATTGCTGCTGCTCGCGCTGTCGGCGGGCGCCTTGGCAGGCGCGGGTGCCGCGGCTTCGGCGCTACGGAACCAACCGAACAGGCGCTCAAGCAGACCACCTGCTGGCGCGGCCACCGCCTCCGCACGCGGAGCAGGGGCCTGGCGCTGACGCACGGGCTGCACCGGGGCAACGGGCTCGGTCGCTTCCTCACGCACGGGGGCCGGGTTGCCCGGCACGATACCGCTTACCGCGGGCTGCTCGCTGCTGCCCAGGGTCTGGCCCATCTTCGGTAGTTCGGCAGTTTCCACTGCGGTCAACATTTCGTAGCTGGGCTTGCTGTGCTCGCCCATGTCCGCCTCGCGGATGCGCTGGATCTCGATATGGGGGGTCCGCAACTTCTCGTCGGCAACGATCATCACGTGCACCTTGTGGCGCAGTTCGATCTCCACCACGCTGGCGCGCTTCTCGTTGAGCAGGAAGTTGGTCACGGTGGCCGGCGCCTGCACCAACACCTGACCGGTGTTGTCCTTCATCGCGTGCTCTTCGATCAGGCGCAGGGTCGACAGCGACAGCGATTCCACGCTGCGGATCTGGCCGTGGCCATCACAACGCGGACAGGTGATCTGGGTCGATTCGCCCAGGCTTGGGCGCAACCGCTGACGTGACAACTCGAGCAGGCCGAAGCGCGAAATACGGCCGACCTGCACGCGGGCGCGATCAAGCTTCAGCGCGTCCTTCATGCGATCTTCGACCTCGCGCTGATGGCGCGGGCTGTCCATGTCGATGAAGTCGATCACCAGCAGACCGCCGGCATCGCGGATGCGCGCTTGACGGGCGATCTCCACCGCCGCCTCGCAGTTGGTATTGAACGCGGTTTCCTCGATGTCGCTGCCCTTGGTCGCCTTCGCCGAGTTGACGTCGATGGCGGTCAGCGCCTCGGTCTGGTCGATCACGATCGAGCCACCCGATGGCAGGCGTACCTGGCGGTCGAACGCGCTCTCGATCTGGGTCTCGATCTGGTAACGGGTGAACAGCGGCGTGTCGTCCTGGTACAGCTTGAGCTTGCGCAGCGCGTTCGGCATCACCTGCTGCATGAACTCGCGCGCATCATTGAACAGCGGCTCGTCGTCGATCAGGATCTCGCCGATGTCGGTACGCAGGTAGTCGCGCAGGGCACGGATGAACAGTTTCGATTCCTGGTAGATCAGGAATGGCGCTTTCTGCTTGCCGGCGGCCTCGGAAATGGATCTCCACAAGGTCAGCAGGTAGTCCAGGTCCCACTGCAGCTCTTCAGCGTCGCGGCCAAGACCGGCGGTACGCACGATCAAGCCGACGTCGTCGGGTACGGTAACGTGCTCCAGTGCTTCCTTCAGCGCCTGTCGATCCTCACCTTCGATCCGACGCGAGACGCCACCGGCTTTCGGGTTGTTCGGCATCAGCACCATGTAGCGCCCGGCCAGGCTGATGAAGGTGGTCAGGGCGGCGCCCTTGTTGCCGCGCTCTTCCTTCTCCACCTGCACGACCACTTCCTGGCCTTCCCTTCAGCGGCAGAAAGCCGTGGCGTTCGGCGCCATATTCGACGAAACACGCTTCGAGTGATGCTTCAACCCGGGTGATTCGGCCCTTGTAGATATTGGACTTTTTCTGTTCCCGGGAAGGGATTTCGATGTCCAGGTCGTACAGGGTCTGTCCGTCGACAATAGCCACACGCAACTCTTCACGCTGAGTCGCGTTGATCAACATACGTTTCATGGTGGTAATCCTCGGCTTGGCCGCGCGTCGCGAGCCTCGGTGGCGCCACAATGGCGGCCTGCCGGAGATCGCGCCGCTGCGATTAAGCGGCAAAAAAACGGCACCGTTATCGGTGTCGGGGATGATTCGGTCAGCTGCGCCTGCTGCCACGATACCGGTTGGCATCGGACAAACACCAGCCCAAACCGTTACGATGAAAGGGAGCCGCGACCGGCCGCCAGAGGCAACCGGCGCAATCCTCGCCGACGTCACGGGCGGGCACTCCCCCCGATCCAGACGGCAGATGGGTGGAAACCAGCGCTTGGCGAGTATCCTATCTAAGCAGGTTTTTTTCAATGCAGACGGCAACTTCCCCGGACGCACCTCACGGTGTACGTCAAATCGCGATCGGCCCGGAACGCGACGGCCAGCGGATCGACAACGCCCTGGTGACCCTGCTCAAGGGGGTGCCCAAGAGCATGATTTACCGGTTGTTGCGCACCGGGCAGGTGCGCGTGAACGGCAAACGGGCCAAACCGGATACTCGTCTCACCGATGGTGATACGCTGCGTATTCCGCCGGTTCGGGTGGCTGAGCGACCCGATCGACGTAGCCCGGCCGCCGGTCAGGTGGCCGAGGTGGCCGAGTCGGTCATTTTTGAGGACAAGCATTTCCTGGTCATCGACAAGCCCGCCGGCGTGGCCAGCCACGGTGGCAGCGGGGTAAGTCATGGGGTGATCGAGCTGTTGCGTGCGGCGCGGCCGCAGGAGCATCTGGAGTTGGTGCACCGGCTGGATCGCGATACCAGTGGTGTCCTGGTGCTGGCCAGGACTCGTGCCGGGCTGATTGGCCTGCAGGCGGCGATCCGCGCTGGCGAAGTCACCAAACAGTACCTGTGTCTGATGTTGGGTCACCCGTCCAAAGCGAAGTTCGACGTCAACGCGCCGCTGCTGAAATCGGTGATGCAGGGCGGCGAACGGATGGTGCGGGTGGCAGACAGCGGCAAGCCCTCGCTGACCTTCTTTCGCGAGATGGAGCAATACCCCAGCGCCCGTCTGATGCAGGCCACCCTGGGCACCGGCCGTACCCACCAGATCCGCGTGCATGCGGCGCATATCGGCCATCCGCTGGCCGGCGACCCGAAATACGGTGACCGCGAGATGAACAAGCGCTATCGCGAGATGGGCCTGCACCGGATGTTCCTGCACGCCGCACACATGAGCTTCGACCTGGATGGGCGCGCCTACGGTTTCTCTGCGCCGCTGCCGGGAGACCTCAAGGATTTTCTCGACACGCTCGCGGTCAAGGGCAAGCGGCTGGCTTATACCCGCGAGAAGTCACGCACGGATTTCTGATCAATGCGCCAGCAGGGCTTCGACCCGCGCCGCGCAAATGAAGTCGTTCAATGACAAACCACCCACGTCGTGCGTCGACCACAGTACCTGGCAATGGCCATAACCGGCTTCCAGATCCGGGTGATGATCCTCGTGGTTGGCCATGAAACCCACCGCGTTGATGAAGCCCAGCGTGTGGTGGAAATCCTTGAACTTGAAATCCTTGACGATGGCCTTGCCGTCGCCGCGCAGCTGCCAGCCCGGCAGACGCTTCAACAGATCAACCACTTCGTCGGCGCCGAGTGCTTGTTCCTTGCCCTTGCGCGGCTGGCAATGCCTGGTCGACAGATCGTTGACGCTCATGAGGTACTCCGTGCAGGTCGAAAGTCGGGAAGCAAAGGGTCGAAGTTGTGCGCGCAAATGTCAAAGCCCAGGCCACGGTCGAGCATTTTCGGCGAAACAGGACTAAAATGGTGCTGATTAGCCGGTGCGACCCACCGGTTCCGATAAGCGAATGCGGAGCAGGCATGATCGATATTTCCGAACGCGCGCAGCAGCATTTCCTGCGTTTGCTTGAGCAGCAAGACATCGAGGGCCTGGGCATTCGCCTGCGGGTGACGTCCCCGGGCACGCCGGCGGCCAATTGCGAGTTGGAGTTCTGCGAGCCGGAGGACCTGGCAGGTGGCGAGTGGACGATCGAGTGCGTCGGTTTCGAGTTCCACATCGACGGCGATAGTGCCAGCTGGCTGGACCGGGCCAGCATCGATTTCGAGCCGAACGCCACCGGCGGCCAGCTCAATATCCGCGCGCCGAAGATCAAGGGCGATGTGCCTGGTGTGGACGCGGGCGTGATTGAGCGCGTGCGCTTCGTACTGGACTCGGAGATCAACCCCAAGCTGGCCTCGCACGGCGGTCGGGCGACCCTGCTGGAGGTCGACGCCGAAGGCGTCGTGGTGCTGCAGTTTGGCGGTGGCTGCCACGGTTGTGGCATGGTCGACGTCACCCTGAAGCAGGGCGTCGAAAAGACCTTGCGCGAACGCGTGCCCGAAATCACCGCGGTGCGCGATGCCACCGATCATTCAGATGGCGAGAAACCCTATTACAAGAAGAGCGAGGGCAAGTCGGCGATGGCGTGATCGCCCGGGGTTCGTTGCTAGTAAAAAAGCCCTCATCGCGGGCTTTTTTTTGGTCCGTCGACAAGCTTACTTGTCGCCGCTGATATGACCCTTCAGCGTGTCGAGCTTGCTCGGCAGACTGGAAAAATAGGCCGAAACATCCTTGATATCCTGGTCCGACAAGGTAGCTACCATGCCTTTCATGATCGGGTTGTTGCGCTGGCCATCCTTGTATTCGTGCAGTACGAACTGCAGATAGAGACTGTACTGGCCAGCCAGGCGCGGGTACTGCGGATCGACCGCGTTGCCGTCCACACCGTGACAGGCGAAGCAGGTCGCGGCTTTGGTCTTGCCGGCGGCAGCATTGCCATCGGCCAGCAACGGCGCGGAGGCAAACGCCAGCACGGCGCCGAATGAAATCAGGGTAAGCGCATGCTTCATGCGAAAATTCCTTGGCAACTACTTGGCGAGGCTGGAAAGATAGGTGGCGATGTTCTGGATGTCCGTGTCGGACAAGCTTTCCGCCTGGGCGTCCATCGTCGGGTGTTTGCGGTCGCCACTCTTGTAGCCGTGCAGAGCGTTGACGATGTATTGCTCGTTCTGGCCGGCAATCTTCGGCACCGGATACTGTGGGTACGCGTTGGTGTAGCCGGGCACGCCGTGACAGCCGGCGCAGGTGTAGACCAGCATGCGGCCGGCGGCCTTGTCGCCTTCGGCGTGAGCGTTGGCCGTAGCGAAGAGAGCCGTGGCTGCAACCAGGCCAAGCATGTGCAATCGAGTCATCGAGATCATTCCCACTAATACGCTGCGACTTAGGTGATGCAACCCGGACAAGTATAGACGTTGCGTTCGCACCTGAACAACACTGCTACCAACGGGTGCTTAATGGATGATCATCACCGGTAGCGGCAGGGCTGTCTTCTTCCCGGCTATTCCGCACGCCAGGCATGTCAGCGGCGAAAGCGGTACATGAACGCCCGGGTCGGGCTTGCGATCAGCACGATTGCGGTCATGCTCGTCGCCCCCATATACTGGCTTGAGTCAATTCGTTTTCCCCGGGGGTGTCCTGGCTTCGACGGGGGTAGTGAGATGACTTGGTGCATGCCGAGGGGGCAGCTTTCCTCGTAAATCCAGCAGCAAACACATAGTTGCCAACGACGACAACTACGCTCTCGCCGCTTAAGGCG
>CAJDTN010000020.1_pt1 | contig 68198 bp, 59 predicted proteins | sample 7389801 | NCBI WGS metagenome assembly CAJDTN01 (sample SAMEA7055653, study PRJEB34461) | soil metagenome | biome: terrestrial ecosystem; feature: Peninsula; material: soil | place: Antarctica | collected 2016
TGGGCGACCAGGGCGAAGTCGATCATCATGATCGCGTTTTTCTTGACGATGCCTATGAGCAGCACCAGCGCGATTTGCGCGACCACCGACAACTCGGTATTGGTCAGCCATAACGCCAGCAACGCGCCGACGCCGGCCGCCGGCAGGGTCGACAGGATGGTGACCGGGTGGATCAGGCTCTCGTACAGCATGCCGAGCACGATGTAGACGGTAATGATCGCCGCCAGTACCAGCCACAGCATGCCGCTCTGCGATTGCTGGAACCGACGGAAATCGCCGCCGACGTTGAGCTTGATGGCGCCGGGCATGCGCATGTTGCCGGCGGTGGATTGGATGACCTGCAACGCCTGCCCCATGCTCACGCCAGGCGCAAGGTTGAAGCTCAGGTCCATCGTGGTGAACTGGTTCTGGTGGGTGATCTGCGAAGGCGCCAGGCCGGGCTCCTGCCGGGTGAAGGCGGTGATCGGCACCATCTGGCCCTTGTTCGATCTCACGTAGACGCGATTGAGCGCATCCGGCGTGGCGGTCTGCGCGGGCAGCGCATTGACCACCACCTGGTACTGGTTGATGTCCGAGTAGATCGTCGAAACCCGACGCTGGCCGAAGGCGTCGTACAGGGCGCCGTCGATCGCGCCGATGCTGACACCCAGCCGTGCGGCGGTGTCGCGATCGATCACGATATTCTGGCGCAAGCCGCCCTCTTCCACGTCGCTGCCCACGTCGCGCAGCATCGGGTTCTTCTTCAATTCGGTGACCAACCGGGGCAGCCACAATTGCAGCGAGGCAAGATCGTTGCCCTGCAGCGAAATCTGATATTGCGCGCCCTGGCTGGTGCCGCCACCGCCGCCACTGGGCAGGTCCTGTACCGGGCGCAGACGCAGGTGGAGATCAGGATACTTGGCCGCCTTCGCGCTCAACCGGGCCAGCACGACGAACGTGTCGTCCGTACGACCCTGCGCGCGCGTCTTCAGGTCGATGTTGAACGAGCCACTGGTGCCCTGGCGGCTGCTGCCCAGGCGTGTACCCACGGTGGCCACGTCCGGATCGGCCTGCAGCATCGCGGTGAGACGCTGCAGGCGCTGCTTGCTTTCATCGAACGACACCGTCGCACTGGACGTGGCGCGGCCCCAGATCAGGCCGGTATCCTGCTGCGGGAACAGGCCGGTCTTGACCACCGTGAACATGTAGAACGTAACCCCGATCAGCACCAGCGGTGTCAACGCGAACAGCAGCGCATGGCGCAGCGAGAAATCCAGCGCCCTCCGATAGACGCCGAGCATGCCGGCATGGAAGCGATCCAGCAGGTGGCTGCGCAGCGGCTGTCGGTCGCTCGCCACGCGCGCACGATAGCCGCTGAGGAAATATCCGCACAGCGCGGGGGTGAGCGTCAGTGAGACCGCCGCCGAGACCACGATGGCCGCCACCAACGTCACCGCGAACTCGTGCATGAACATGCCGGTGATGCCACCGGCGAACAACAGCGGGATGAACACCGCCACCAGCGAGGCGGTGATCGAGACGATGGTGAAGCCGATCTCTCGCGCGCCAGCAAGCGTGGCCTGCATCCGCGTCATGCCGTCGTCGATGTGGCGAATGATGTTCTCGATCACCACGATCGCATCATCCACCACGAAACCGATTGCAATCACCAGCGCCAGCAGGGTCAGGTTGTTCAAGGTGTAATCGAGGATGTACATCACCATGAACGCGCCGGCGAGCGACAGCGGCACCGCCACCGCGGCGATCAGGGTGGGCGCCAGCCGACGCAGGAACAGCGCCACGGTGAGGATCACCATCGCCAGCGAGATCAGCAAGGTGGCCTGCACCTCGTGCAGCGAGGCGCGGATCGTCGGCGTGCCGTCGAAGAACGGGGTCAATTCAGTGCCCGGCTGCAGGAACGTGCGCAGCGCCGGTAACTGCGCCTTGACCAGGTCGACAGTCGCGATGACGTTGGCATCGGCTTTCTTGTACACATACATCAACACCGCCGGCTTGCCGCCAAACCAGGCGGCCTGATAGGCGTCCTCGGTGCCGGAATAGACCTGCGCCACGTCGGCCAGCCGCACCGGCGTGCCGTTGCGGCTGGCGATCACCAGCTTCGCGAAATCATCGGCGCTGTGCAGCGAGGTGGTCGCCGCGACTGCCATGCGGGTCCTGCCATCACTGAGAAAACCCTCCGGCGAGGTCACGTTGGCGGCGCTCAATGCGTTGCGCAACTGATCCGGCGACAGGCCCATCGCATTGAGCGAGCGCAGGTTCACGTCCACCCGGATCGCCGGGGTCGATGCGCCGGCGATTTCCACCGACGACACCCCCGGCAACTGGCGCAAGCGCTGCGCCAGCAACGAATCGGCGACGTTGTAGAGATCGGCGGCGGACTGCGTCGCGGAGGTCAACGCGAACGCGATCACCGGGTCATCGTTCGGATTCGCCTTCTGGTAGCTGGGCGCGCCGTTGAGGCCGCTGGGCAAGTCCGGCGCCGCTGCGTTGATCGCCGCCTGCACGTCGCGTGCGGCGGAATCCAGGTCAGTACCGCTGCGGAACATCATGAAAACGAAGGTGCGCCCCTCGGAACTGGACGAACGCATCATCTCGATCCCGGGCACTTGGCCCAGGTGCCGCTCCAGCGGCGCCGCCACAGTCGAAGCCATGGTGCTGGCGTCGGCGCCAGCCTGGCTGGCCTGCACGAAGATCGCGGGAAACTGCATGTTCGGCAGCGCCGCCACACCAAGCAGGAAATAGCAGATCATGCCGCCGACGAACAACCCCATCGCCAGCAGCGAGGTACCAATCGGGCGACGGATGAACAGGCCGGAAACATTCATGCAGCGAAAACAACCGTGATGCGGGCGGCAGGGTGCCGGCCGGGATGTGAACGGATCATCCCACCCTCAACGTACGAACTGCAAAACGGTTGATCGGCACGGCAAGGGCCGCCGCCTTCTCCGCATCGCAGGGATGGCGGGTATGCCGCAACGTGACGAGGTCACGTCGCGTTGCCGGCCCGGGCGTGGACCAGGGCGCGCTGCTCGCGCCGTGCTGCCAACCAGTCGGAGAAACGTTCCATGTACAGGTAGATCACGGGCGTGGTGTACAGCGTCAGCAACTGCGACAACAACAAGCCGCCGACGATCGCCACGCCGAGCGGCCGACGCAATTCGGAGCCGATACCAGTGCCCAGCGCCAGCGGCAGCGCGCCGAACATCGCCGCAAAGGTGGTCATCATGATCGGGCGGAAGCGCAGCAGGCAAGCGCGACGGATCGCGTCGTGTGCATTCATGCCGGCACGACGTGCCACGATCGCGAAGTCGATCATCATGATCGCATTCTTCTTGACGATGCCGATCAGCAGCACGATGCCGACGATGCCATCCACCGACAGGCTCATGCCAAACAGCATCAATGCCAGCAACGCGCCCACGCCAGCCGGCGGCAGGGTGGAGATGATCGTCAGCGGGTGGATGTAGCTCTCGTAGAGCACGCCCAGCACGATGTAGATCACCACGATCGCGGCGAGCAGCAACAACACCTCATCACCCAGCGACGAGTTGAACTCGGCCGCCTTGCCGATGAACTGGCCACGAACCTGCGGCGGGAAATCGAGCTGCTGCTCGACGCCGTGGATGGCGTTCACCGCGTCGGACAATGAATAGCCCGGCGCCACGTTGAACGCCAGCGTCACCGCCGGCAATTGCTGCTGGTGGCTGACTACCAGCGGCGCACTGGTGATCTCGGCACTGGCCAGCGAGGACAGCGGGATGGTGCCGCCACCGCCCATCGCAATACCGATGTTGCCGGTGTTGCCGATGCCGCTGGGGGTAGCCGAGTTGCTCGACTTCACCTGGCCGAAACTGGTCGCGTTGCTGCCGGTCAACGCACCGGAACCGTTGCCGCGCACGGTCAGCTTGTTGAGCAAGTCGGTGCTGTTGCGGAACTCCGGCGCCACCTCCAGCACCACGCGGTACTGGTTGAGCTGAGTGAAGATGGTCGAGATCTGGCGCTGGCCGAAGGCGTCGTACAAGGTGTCGTCGATGGTTTGCACCGGCACCCCCATGCGGCTGGCCTTCTCACGGTCAATGGTGAGCTTGAGCGCATTGCCGCGATCGGCCAGGTTGTTGTCCACGTCGGCCAGCTCCGGCCGCTGACGCATCGCCTGGGTCATCTCGGTCGCGTATTTGGCCAGCTCGGCCGCGTTCACCTCAGACAGCGCGTACTGGTATTCAGTGGCCGACACGGTGCTGTCCAGGGTCACGTCCTGCACAGGTTTCAGATACAGCGCAACGCCGGGGATAGCCGCCACGGAGTGCTGCAGACGCGGCAACAGCTTGTCCAGGCCATCGCGGTCACCGCGATCCTTCAGCACGATGCTGAGTTGACCCTGGTTGAGGGTGGGGTTGATCGTGCCGGCGCCGATGAAGGCGGCCACGCCGGCTACCGCCGGATCCATGCGCAAGGCCTCGGCGACCGCCTTGGTCCGTTGTTCCATGGCCGGGAACGCGATGTTGTCATCGGCCTGCACCACGCCAGTGATCAGGCCGGTATCCTGTTCGGGCAACAGGCCCTTGGGGATGGCGATGTACAGCACTATGGTGAGCACCAGCGCGGCACCAGCCACCAGTACGGTCAGGCGCTGGTGGCCGAGTACCCAGTCCAGCGTACGCTCGTAAAGATGCATGGAGCGCGCCCAAACCGTGCGCTTGCCGGCAGCCGCAGCGCGCTCGTGCGCATCGTCGCCCGCGGGCAGCTGGTCGGGCTTGAGCAGGTAGGCACACATCATCGGCGTCAGGGTCAGCGAGACCAGCATCGAGATGGTCACCGCGATGGTCAGCACCCACGCGAATTCGTGGAACAGGCGTCCGGTGACGCCGGGCATCAGGATCAGCGGCAGGAACACGGCCACCAGCGACACGGTCAGCGACACGACGGTGAAGCCGATCTCCCTGGCACCGACTTCTGCCGCCTCGGGCCCGTCCATGCCCTTTTCGATGTAGCGCACGATGTTCTCGATCATCACGATCGCATCGTCGACCACGAAACCGGTGGCTACGGTCAACGCCATCAGCGACAGGTTGTCCAGTGACATGCCAGTGAACGACATCACCCCGAACGTGCCCAGCAGCGACAGCGGCACCGCCGTGGCCGGAATGATGGTGGCCCACATCCGGCGCAGGAACACGAAGATCACGCCGATCACCAGGAACACGGTCAGGATCAGGGTGAATTCGACATCGCGCACCGAGGCGCGGATGGTCACCGTGCGGTCGGCGAAGACGTCCAGGTGCACGTCGGCCGGCAACGCACTGCGCAGCTCCGGCAGGATGCGGCGGATCTGCTCTACCGTGCCCACGATGTTGGCGCCGGGCTGGCGCCGGACGTCCAGCAGCACCGCCGGCTTGCCGTTGGCCCAGGCCGCGAGCTGGTCGTTCTCGACTCCGTCGACCACCTTCGCCACGTCGGACAGACGCACCGGTGCGTTGTTGCGGTAGCTGATGATGGTGCTTTTGTACTGCTGCGCATCGACCAACTGATCGTTGGTGCCGATCGAATAACTCTGCGTCTTGCCGTTCAGCGTGCCCTTCGGTGCGTTGACGTTGGCCTGGGTCAGCGCCGAGCGCACGTCCTCCATGGTCAGGCCGAGGTTGGCCAGCTGCGCCGGATTCACCTGGATGCGCACGGCAGGTCGCACGTTGCCCGCGATCGAAACCAGGCCCACGCCCTGCACCTGCGACAGCTTCTGCGCCAGGATCGAGTCGGCCAGATCGTTGACGTCGCGCAGCGGGCGACTGTCCGACTGCAGCGACAAGGTGAGGATCGGCGCGTCGGCCGGATTGACCCGGTTGTATACCGGCGGATACGGCAGGTTGCCCGGCAGCGTGCCCTTGGCCTGGTTGATTGCCGCCTGCACGTCCTGCGCGGCGATGTCGATGTCGCGCCCCATGTTGAACTGCAGCACGATCGTGGACAGCCCGGCCGAGGAGTCCGAGCTCATCATGCTGAGACCGGAGATCTGCCCCAGGTTCCGCTCCAGCGGCGTGGTGATCAGGGTCGCCATGGTGGTGGCGCTGGCGCCGGGGTACTGGGTGGTCACCACCAGGCTGGGCGCTTCGATCTCCGGCAACGCCGACACCGGCAGCTGGCGGAAGCCGAGGATGCCGAGCAACAGCACCGCCACCATCAGCAGCGAGGTGGCGATCGGCCGTCGAATGAAAAGGGTGGAGAATCCCATGGCTATCCGTGAAGAAGTGGAGCGGTCCGCACCGCGATCATGCTTCGCACAAGCCCCCGGCGATGCGCCGGGCGCGCGCGATCATCAGTGGCCACGACGGCCGCCAGCGTTGTCCTTCTTCGCCTTCTGCAGTTCCGCCGCGGTCGGCGCCGCCGGCACTTCGCCCGGCTTGAGCGGGTTGACCTTGCTGCCGGGCTTGAGCCGGAACTGACCTTCGGTCACCACCTTCTCGCCGGCCTTGATCCCGCTGCCGACCATCACGTGACTGTCGCCGACCTCGCCGGCCACCACGATCGGCTGCATCTTGACCGTGTTGTCGCCCTGCACCTGGTAGACGTAGTCGCCGTCCGGCCCGCGCTGCACCGCCTGCGACGGGATCACCAGACCACCGTCGACCGTGCTGACCAGCAACTGCACGTTGACGAACTGGCCCGGCCACAACTCGTTGTGCTCGTTGCCGAACTCCGACTTCAGCCGGAACGTGCCGGTGCTGGTGTCGATCTGGTTGTCGATGACCTTGAGCACGCCGCCGCTGGCGATCGGGTGCGCATCGACGCGATCCAGCGCAGTGACCTGCAGCGGATCGCCGCCCTGGGCCGCGCGGCGAACCATGTCCAGGTTCTGCTCGGGCAGGGTGAACATCACATTGATCGGGTGTAACTGGGTCAGCGTGACGATGGACGTGGACGTATTCACCACATTGCCCGGGTCCACCGCACGAATGCCGGCCAGGCCATCGATCGGCGAGCGGATCTGCGCATAGTCGAGCTGCACCTTCGCGTCGCGGATCGCCGCCGCGTCCGCCGCCACCGCGGCCTCGTACTGGGCCACGGTGTTCTTCTGGGTGACCAGGTTGATCTTGGCCACGTACTGGCTGTATTTGGGATCCTGCGAGCGTTGGTAGTTGCTGCGTGCGGTGGCCAGCAGCGACTGATCCTGATTGCGCCGGCCGACCGCCTGGTCATAGCTGGCCTGGAACGTGCGCGGGTCGATCTGGGCCAGCACCTGGCCTTTCTTCACCGGTTGCCCCTCGTCGAAATCGATGCTGAGCAGCTTGCCGCTCACCTGCGGGATCACCGTCACCGTATTCAACGCCTGCACGGTACCCAGCGCGGTCAGATATACCGGCACATTCTGCTTCACCACCGGCACCACGGTAACCGGCACCGGCGTAGCGCCATCCTTGCCGTTGGCGCCAGCCTGCGACGTGTCACCGGCCGGCTTGTGCAGCACACGGATGCCGACCGCGACCAGCACGATCACCACCAGCACGATCAACGCGATTTTCCAGACACGCGACATGTAGAACTCCTGGATTGAACCCTGCGAGCGGTGGCGGGTCAGGCCGCTGCCGCCGGAACCACGGGGACAAACGCGCCCGCATGGTGGAAGCATAGGGGCACCGCAATGCCTTTGAACAATGCCGGTTGACAGGGGTAAGCCATGACCGATGGCAGGGTGCTGCCCTCCGCTGCCATCCAGACCGGGGCGGTTGCAGATCGTTCCCGGCGGACACCCCAGGGACACGAAAGCGCCCGGCAAGCCTGAAACTTGCCGGGCGCTTCGTTTATAATACCGAACCAGCTGCCGGCACGTTCAAAGCGTGATCAGGCCGCCAGCAGCAGAAGCTCGGGGATCATCGACTCGTTCGACCCGGGCTGCTGCGACGATTTCGCCAGTCCGGCGTGACCAACAGGTAATCAGGCGGCCCAACCCGCCTACTGACAGGAGTACGTGCGTGAGCGGTTCCCTTAGCAAGTCCGACCAGAGCTTCCTGCGCCAGTTTTCCCTGGCGATCGGCGGCCTGATGGTCGTCTCGGTGATGCTCGTGCTGCTGGCCCTGGCGATCAACAACAGCGAACCGCATGAAACCAACCCGGAGATGCCGGCAAAGGTCGCCGCGCGGATTGCTCCGGCAGGTGCTGTCTACGCTGGCGATACCGGCCGCGCCGCCATGCAGGCCGCTGCCGACAGCGCCGCCAAGGCCGCTGTCGCCCAGGTCGCCTACGGCGGCACCACCGACGGCAAGGAAATCTACGACCACCTGTGCACCAGTTGCCACACCGCCGGCATTGCCGGTGCGCCAAAACTGGGCGACAAGGCGAAATGGGGGCCACGCATCAAGGAAGGCCTCGACACCCTCGTCAAGCACGCGATCGACGGCTACCACGGCCCGGATGGCAACTTCATGCCACCCAAGGGCGGCAACCCGGCCCTCACCGACGAGCAAATCAAGGCCGCCGTCACCTGGATCGTCGACCAGGCCAAGTAACCCCCCTCCAATGAAGTAAAAGCCAAATGCCGCCCGCTCCAATAGAATAAAAGCCAAATGCCGCCCCCCATGGGCGGCATTTTCGTTCACTCCCTCTCCCCCCGGGAGAGGGTTGGGGAGAGGGTCCCCGTCCCTGCCCGCTGCCCCGAAAGATCCGGCCAGCGCCCCCCCTTCACCCCAAGTGCTCCCCCATCCACCCCCGCGCAAACTCCCGCAACTGCGGAAAAAACACCTCAAAGCACCGCCGCAACTCATCTTCATGTTCCAACAGCACCGGCAACGCGGTATCCAGCGGATTGGCGCGACTCAGGCGCTGCCCGATTCCGGCCAGCGCCCGCCCCAGTACGGCCCGGTCGGCGTAACCCGCCGGCAGGTCGTTCGCCTCCATGTAGGCACGAAACCGCCGCAATGCCGGCGTCAATAGCTCATCCTGGCGCTGCAGCAGCGCGCGCAGCGCCTCCGAGTACTCCGGCAAAGGTTGGCGGCTCCAATCCGGAAAGTCCCGTGCCAAGCAATGATCGAACCACATGTCGAGCAGGATTCCGGCGTAGCGTCGGTAGGGCGAGGGCAGAAAGGCCTTGGCCGCGAGCACCTCGGGATGGGCGTCGGTATACACATCGATGGCGCGATGAAGACGGATCCCGCTGATCACGCGTGCCGGGTATCTCATCGGATCAGGCTGGCCATGCACGAAATCGCCGAGCATGCCGCCCAGTCGCAACGCATCGTCGTCGCCGGCCAGCAAGGCGTGCGCCAGATGATTCATTCGAGCAGGCAGCGAATCGACGTCGCGGTTATGATCGTTTGCATGAATCCCACCGAATTCCCCGCTGACCCTGCCAGCTTCCCGGATGTGGCGGCCAGTTTCATGCTGGCCGGGCCGGTCGGCAAGCTGGAGAGCACCACCGACCTCGCCGAGCCTGCCGATGCGCGCCGCGGCGTGGCCGTGATCTGCCACCCGCTGACCAGCGAAGGTGGCAGCATGCACAACAAGGTCGTGACCATGGCCGAGCGCGCCCTGCGCGAATCCGGGCTGGACACCGTGCGGTTTAATTTTCGCGAGGCCGGGAATTCAGAGGGTAGCTACGACAAGGGCCGCGGCGAACGCGAGGACCTCGCTGCCGTGGTGGCGTGGGTGCGGCGCGTGCGCCCGCACGACGCGTTATGGCTGGCGGGCTTCTCGTTCGGCAGCTACGTCAGCATTACCCAGGCCGTGCCGTTGCGTGCCGATGCGTTGATCAGCATCGCGCCGCCGGCAGGACACTGGGAGTTTGGCGCGGTCGCGCTGCCGACCTGTCCCTGGCTGGTCGTCCAGGGCGAGGCCGACGAGGTGATCGAGCCGCAGGCGGTGTTTGACTGGATCGACTCGATGGAGCACAAACCGGAGCTGGTGCGCATGCCCGAAACCAGCCATTTCTTCCATCGCCGATTGATGGATTTGCGCGGTGCCATCAAGCACGCCGTACGCGGCTGGTTGCCGCCGCCACGCCAAGCCTGACCCGTTCCATGAGTGAAGCACCATGCCTCGCGCCCAGTGCGCGTTACCAGGAGGGCGTCGCCGCGCACCGCTGGGAATCAGACCCGACCCAGCTGGCGCTGCTGCCCGAACTCGACCGCATGCACGCCGCCCTGTATGCGCAAACCGACGCCGACAACGGTCTGCTCGGCCGCCTGAAATCGCTGCTCGGCAACGACGCACCGGCGGCCGTACTCGGGCTGTATCTGTGGGGTCCGGTGGGTCGCGGCAAAACCTTTCTGATGGATCTGTTCGCGGCCAGCCTGCCGCACGGCGTGGTCCTGCGGCGGCACTTCCACCGCTTGATGGCCGAAGTCCACGCCAGCCTGCGCGAACTGGGTGAACGGCAGAATCCGCTGGTGGATGTTGCCGCCGACATCGCCGCGCGTTGCCACGTGCTGTGCCTGGACGAATTCCTGGTCAACGACATCGGCGACGCGATGATTCTGGCCAACCTGCTCCAGGCGCTGTTTGATCGCGGCGTGAGCCTGGTCACTACCTCCAATACCGCGCCGACGAACCTGTATCTGGACGGCCTGCAGCGCACCCGTTTCCTGCCTGCCATTGCGCTGATCGAGCAACGCTGCCACGTGGTCGAGGTGGCCTCCTCGCGTGACTGGCGCCTGCGAGCGCTGACCCAGGCACCGGTCTATCTCACGCCGCCAGGCGCCGAGTCGCACCGGGCGCTCGAGCGGATCTTCGCCAGCCAGGCCCACGGGCCGATCGAGCAGGACAGCGCGCTGCACATCAACGGCCGCGACATCGCGTTCAACAAGCGCGCCGCGAACATCTTGTGGTTCGAGTTCGCCGCACTGTGCGAAGGCCCACGCGCGGTTGCCGACTACATCGCCCTGGCCAAGGCCGGCCCCGCGATCATCATCGCCAACGTGCCGCAGTTCACCCTCTACAGCGAGGATGCGGCGAGGCGCTTCGTGCAGCTGGTGGACGAGTTCTACGACCGCCACGTCAAGCTGGTGCTCAGCGCTGCCGCCCCGATTACGGACCTCTATGACGGCGAGCGCCTGCGCGCCGAATTCGGGCGCACCGAATCGCGCCTGATCGAGATGCAGAGTGAGGAGTACCTGGCGCTGCCACACCTGCCGGAGTGATCGTTCCGCTCCGGCGCGGGTACCCTACGCCACGACAGGGCGTCAGGCACGCTGGAGCGCGCGCCAGCGGGTTTCGAGCACCAGCATGGTGAACACGTAGATCACCACGATCACCGCCGGGATCACCACGAACCGCTGCGCCGGAAACAGATACCAGGCAGCCACCACCACGGCGGTGCGAGCCACCGCATGGGCGATGCCGATCCAGTGCCGGATGATCCACGATACCGGCAGCCACATCAGCCCGGTCAGTATGCCCACGCTCAAGGGCAGCGAGGTGTAATCGCGCAGGAAGAACGGAATTGCGATCGCGTAGACCAGCAGCGACATCAGCACGGTCAGCATGAAAAGCGAGTCGAACGCGTTCTTCGGCCGCGATTTGTCGAGAAAGTTTTCGCCGGTGAAACGGGATAACAGCATGCCCACGTAGGCAATGCAGCCGGTGGCAATGAACAGCGTCCAAACCGCATACAGCGGTGCCAGGTATGCGCCCGCCACGCCGGCAACCACCCACGCGATGGAGCCGGCCAGCGGCATCGCCAGAAATCGTCGCCGCGAGAATTCGTCGCGTTGCTGGTCAAGTGAACGGATCGGTATCTGCAAACCCTGGTTCATGGCACCCCCTCGTGACGGGTCAAACCGGTGAATGTCACTCGATGTGGGCAGCCACACCCGCCAGCTGTGCCCGCAGGAAGCGCCGGTGATGAACCAACACGCCGCTGTAGTAGACGACGTAGTAACCGACCAGCAGACCAATCACCAGCATGGTCAACGGGCTCGACGCGTAGCCCATCGGCTGCATCTGCATGCCCGGTCCGAGGGCTGCCGCCTGCGCGTGCTGCAGCTGCGGCCCTACCACCATCAACCGCCAGGCCAGCCGCCCCAGCAGCAACGCGGTGAGCAAGGCGCCGATCCACGGATTGGGCACGTAGCAATCCCCTTTGACCGGATCCACTTCAAAGTGGGTCAACTTCAGCCCAACCAGTCCGATCGCACCGCCGACCAGCACACCGCCGAACAAGCCTTCGGCCAGCGCGAGATGATGGAAGCCGCTGAGTGCCAGCAGGCTGCCGATGATCGCGAAGATCACGATGCGCGCGATCATCCGCTTGCGCCGGATCGGCTGCCGGCCGAACTGCCGGCTGACGCGTCGCCACACAATCAGCGCGAGCAGCGGCAACATGATCAGATAACTGGTCAGATGGGCGGGCATGCGATTCCCCGGGGTGTGAACTCGCTACCAGCTTAGCGGCGCAACCGGGCGCTTGCGACTGACATTTGTCACTTGTCCGAACTGACGAGGCGCCCGTTACGCCCGGACAGACTCAAAGAACATCAGGTAAACCAGCCGGCCATTCTCCATGCTGTCGCCGAACGCCGGCCCGGCGGTATGCCACAGCCACGGGCGTAGCAGGATGAGACGGTTGAAGCGCATCGGGGCCTGCATGATGAGCTCCCACTTCGAATCATCGTTGCTGTCCTTCTCGATGATCTCGCGGTGCACTTCCGGGTAGGACGAATAGCCGATCGCCGCCAGCTCGACGTCATTGATCGGCGCACGATCAGTGCCCGTGCGACGATGCCGGAAGAACTCGGTGCCACCGCGGCAATCCTCAGGCCGGCTCAGGTACAGGATGCCGGACCAGTGTGCGCCGCGATCGATGTGCACCTTGGCACGACCCTCGTCCTTCGCCAGCGAAATCCGGCATTTTGCATGCGATTGCCGCGGCGAGATGACCTTCAACGGTTCGCGCACGAGGTCGGACACCTTCTCGGCAAGCCCGCCGATCTCGAGGCGTTCCAGCGAATTGCGCCCGGGAAATGCGCCCTCCTGCGGCGGATAGGTCAACCGCAGCGCGGCATCGCGCAATTCATGCGCATTGGTGAGGAAGTCGTCGACGATGATCAGGGAAGTAGGCATGTTGTGGGGAAGTCTTCCTACTTTGCCTTGCCCTGGTTCGCCACCGCGGCCATCTTGGCGGCGATCGCGTTGGCGTCGCCCAGGTACTCGTGACGAAGCGGTTTCAGCGCATCGTCGAACTCGTACACCAGCGGCACGCCATTTGGCACGTTCACACCCACGATCGCCTCATCGGAAATGCCATCGAGGTATTTCACCAGTGCGCGCAGCGAATTGCCGTGCGCGACCACCAGCACGCGCCGGCCGGCCTTGATCGCCGGCGCCAGTACCTCATGCCAGTACGGCAGCACGCGAGCCACCGTATCCTTCAGGCACTCTGTGTCTGGAATGTCCTGCGGATCGAGTGCGGCGTAACGCGGGTCATGCACGGATTCGTTCGCGCTGCGCTCCAGCGACGGCGGCGGGATGTCGTAGCTGCGGCGCCAGATCTTGACCTGATCTTCGCCGTACTGGGCAGCGGTCTCGGCCTTGTTGAGGCCGGTCAGCGCGCCGTAATGGCGCTCATTGAGGCGCCAATCGGTGAGTACCGGCAGCCACATCAGGTCCATCGCATCTTGTACGCCCCACAGCGTGCGTACCGCGCGCTTGAGTACCGAGGTATGCGCCACGTCGAAGCTGAAACCCGCCGCCCGCAACAGGCGACCGGCCTCGCGCGCCTCGTCCACGCCCTGCGCGGTAAGGTCGACGTCGGCCCAGCCACTGAAGCGGTTGTCGAGGTTCCACTGGGACTGGCCGTGGCGGATCAATACGAGCTTGTGCATGATGATGTTCGTCGCGATGAGGTCAACCATGAATGGTGAAGGCCGGCCTCGCCAGCGTCAAACGCCGCCCCTGCCACAGGTCACGCTAAACCCGTCGGCGGGCTGGCGCATCCTAGAGGGGTCACCCAGTACGGGTTCACCACAGAAGGAGATAGCCATGCGTCGACTCCCGACTACATTCATGCTTGCCGCGCTTGCCTTGTGCCTGCCCCACCTCGCCAGCGCCCACCAAGGCGACATCGACAAGGTCAACGGTGCCGTGCAGGTCGAGGCAGGCCAGCAGGCAGGCGACGTCAGCACGGTCAATGGCGCGGTGCACGTCGGGAACGGCGCCAGCGTGCAGAAGGCCAGCACCGTCAACGGCGCGGTCGAACTGGGCGATCATGCGCAGGCGGCCGAGCTGGGCACCGTCAACGGCGCGATCACTCTGGGCCGCGCCAGCACGGTCCGCGGCGAAGTCAGTGCGGTCAACGGCAGCATCCGCCTGGGCCAGGGCGCGGAGGTTGGCGGCAAGCTCGACAATGTCAACGGCGAGATCGTGCTCGACGCGGCGCATGTCGCCGGCGGCATCGAAACGGTCAACGGCGACATCACGATCGGCGCGAACTCGCGCGTCGAGGGTGGCATCCTGGTCAACAAGCCCGGTGGCTGGTTTCACTTCAACCGGCGCACGCCAGTGGTGGTGATCGGTCCGCACGCCGTGGTCCAAGGTACGCTGGAGTTCAGGCGCGAAGTCGAGTTGAAGGTCAGCGACAGCGCGCAGGTCGGCCCGGTCAAGGGCGCCACAGCGGTAAAGTTCAGCGGGCCGAATCCGTAAGGCCATCGCGTCAACCGGTAGGAGCCCGCTCGCGGGCGATGCTTTTGCTCCCGCGAATCGCGAATCGCGAATCCCAACCAAAAACATCGCCCGCGAGCGGACTCCTACGACAGCCAGTCGCGCGGTTTCAGGTAGTCGGCCAGCGTGGCTTCGGCGGAGCCGGGTTCCGGCGTGTAGGCATACTGGAAACGCACGCGCGGTGGCAGGCTCATCAGGATCGATTCGGTACGGCCGCCCGACTGCAGGCCGAACAGCGTGCCACGATCGTAGACCAGGTTGAACTCCACGTAGCGGCCGCGCCGGTACAACTGGAATTCACGCTCGCGTTCGCCGTACGGCGCGCCCTTGCGGCGTTCGACGATCGGCAAATAGGCATCCAGGAAACCCTGGCCGACCGCCCGGGTGAAGTCGAAGCAACGCTCGAAACCGCCCTCATTCATGTCGTCGTAGAACAAACCGCCGACGCCGCGCGTCTCATCACGGTGCTTCAGATAGAAATATTCGTCGCACCATTGCTTGTAGCGTGGGTAGACGTCGGCGCCAAACGGCTGGCACAGGTCGCGTGCCACGGCATGCCAGTGGCGCACGTCTTCGTCCTGGGGATAGAACGGAGTGAGGTCGAAGCCGCCGCCGAACCACCACACCGGTGCCACACCGTCCTTGCTGGCCTCGAAGTAGCGCACGTTGGCGTGGCTGGTCGGCACGTGCGGGTTCTTCGGATGCAGCACCAGCGATACGCCGGTTGCGATGAAGCTGCCGCCAGCCAGCTCCGGCCGATGCGCGGTGGCGCTAGGCGGCAACTGGTGGCCCGAAACGCGCGAAAAATTCACTCCGGCCTGCTCGAACACGGCCCCATCGCGCAGCACGCGGGTGCGACCACCACCGCCGGCTGGCCGCTGCCAGGCGTCTTCCTCAAAGCGCGCACTGCCATCGGCCTGTTCGATGTCGGTGCAGATCCGGTCCTGCAATTCGCGCAGAAAGGATTCGGCACGGTCGGCTTGCTCGCTCATCATGTATTCCATCGTTTCAACCCGGCGAGCTTAGCAAGACCTCTCCCACCGATCGCCGTGACGTGGCGTCGCGCCCCTGTGCGCGGCGCATCGCTGCCTTCAGCTGATCCGTGCCGCCATGCGCCGGTGCCCGATCAGGCCGGCCCAGCGCATGCCCAGATCGATCCACATCAGATAGCTGGCCTCGGCCAGCAAGCGCAGTAGATAACTCGGCCGATACGGCAATGTGTCCTCGGCAGCTACCGGCGCGCCATCGAAACCCAGCCGCCGCGCCAGCAGCAGGCAGCGGGCCAGGTGATAGCGACTGGTGACCAACGCTACCGGCGGCAGCCCGGCCGGGTCCGCTTGCGCCTGCAGCAGGCTCCGCGCGCGCCGCAGGTTTTCCAGCGAGTCGAATGATTCCTGTTCCAGCTCCAGCCGCACCTGACCGGGCAGCCCGTGCTGCAGCAGCCACGCCTGGCCGGCCGCTGCCTCGCTGCACTGCCCGGCGCTGCAGCCGCCGAGCAAGAGCAGGTGGTCGGTCCGCGCCGCCTGCGCCAGGGTCAGCGCCCGCCGCAGGCGTTGGCGGTAATCGTGTTCCGGCAGATCTCGTTCAAGCCGACGCCCGAACACCAGGGCCACCATCCGGCGCGGCGGCACCAGCGGGCTGCGCGCGGCGACGCGGCAAACATGGATCAGATAGGCCAGCCACACCAGGCCGCCGCTGAGCAGCAGTGCCAGCAGACTCACCAGTCCCGCATGCAGCACGTCGCGATCGCGCAGATAGCGCAGATAGCGGGACAAAGCGGGCTGGTTCACGGGCACGGCAAAGTTTAGAGAGTCATCCAGGAGCGCCCAGCTTAACCGGCGATCACGCATTTCGCGGCATATTCATGTGCGGCTGGCGAGGATGCTCGGGTTCCTATGCAATCTCCACAACGGCCGTTAGGCTTTCCTGATGCCCATGCAGATGACACCGCTTGCGATTACTGCGTACACCGCGACTTCGGCGCTTGGCCACGGTCTGGCGGGCCAGTTCGACGCCCTGGCGCACGGCCGCAGCGGCCTGCGCCCGAATGACATCAGCAGCGCGCCGCTGGCGTGCTGGATCGGCCGGGTCGAAGGCGTGGAAGCGGTCGCCGTGCCTCCCGACATGACGCGCTGGGACTGCCGCAACAACCGCCTGGCCTGGCTGGGCCTGCAGCAGGATGGTTTCATGGACCAGGTCCGCGCGGCTCGCACGCGTCATGGCACGGCCCGCATCGCCGTGCTGCTGGGCACCTCCACCGCCAGCATCGGCGCCACCGAGGCAGCCTACCGTCGGCTCGACGGTGCTGGCCGCCTGCCCGAAGATATGCGGCGTCCGGCGATCCACACCCCACATTCCCTGACTGCCTTTGTCGCCGCCGCACTCGAACTGACTGGCCCATGCCTGACCGTTTCCACCGCCTGCTCGTCCAGCGCCAAGGTGTTCGCTTGCGCCGAGCGGTTGCTCCGGCTTGGCCTGATCGATGCGGCCGTGGTCGGCGGCGTCGACACCTTGTGCGACAGCGTCCTGTTCGGCTTCAACGCACTGGAACTGGTCTCCACCAAGCCATGCCGGCCGTTTGATGCGGCACGCGACGGCATTTCGTTGGGCGAGGCCGCCGGCTTCGCCCTGCTGGAGCGCGCGGACGCCGCGCCTGACGCACCGCAGCTGCTGGGCTATGGCGAAGCCAGCGATGCCTACCACATGTCCACACCGCACCCGGATGGGCTCGGCGCCGAGCTGGCGCTGCGCGACGCCCTGGTTCGCGCCGGACTGGAAGCGGCCGAGGTTGATTACATCAACCTGCATGGCACCGCGAGCCGGAAGAACGACGAGGTCGAGGCGGCTCTGGTCAACCGCAGTTTTCCAGCCAGTACCCGGGCCAGTTCCACCAAGGGCTCTACCGGCCACACGCTGGGCGCGGCCGGTATCCTCGAGGCGGCGGTGGCGTTGCTGGCGATCGAGCGTGGCCTGGTGCCAGGCAACCTCGGCGGCGAATCGCCTGACCCGCAGTGTGGCGCGTCGTTCGCCTGGCGCAACGAGCAGCAACGCATTGAAGTGGCGCTGAGCAATTCATTCGGGTTCGGCGGCAACAACGCGTGCCTCGCCTTCGCGCGAGCGGGGTTCCGCGCATGAGTGTGGCGCGAGTCTGGGTGGAAGGCGTCGGCTTGTGGTCGCCGCAACTGGGCGATTTCGCCGCGTTGCAGGAAGTGCTGGATGGCACGGCGACGACGGAAAGCGCTTTTGTTGGACTCGGGCGAGACCCGTACCCCCTCATCCATCCTTTCCCGGGGGGAGAGGAGGCGACGGCGGGAAGCGCTCGATTTGATAAAAGCCGGAGCCAACCCACTGCTGCCATGTTGCCGCCGAACGAACGTCGGCGGGCGCCGGAAAGCGTGCGGCTGGCGATCGAGGCAGCCGGTCAGGCGGTGACCATGAGTGGTCGCGACGCCGCCACGCTGGCTTGCGTGTTTGCCTCCTCGCATGGCGATCAACCGATCACCGACTACATGTGCGCCACCTTGGCGCGGGCGCCGGCCGAGTTGTCGCCGACCCGTTTCCACAACTCGGTGCATAACGCCTCGGTGGGCTACTGGACAATCGCCACTGGCTGCCATGCCCCCTCCACTGCCGTGGCCGCACAGCGTGCGAGTTTCGGCGCCGGCTTGCTGGAAGCAGTGAGCGAGGTGCTGGCCGAGCAGCGCGCCGTACTGCTGGTGTGCAGCGACACCGCCGGCCGCGGTCCGCTGACCGAAGTTACCGGCTGCCGGCAATCGTTCGGCTGCGCGCTGGTGCTGGCGCCGGCTGCCGGCTCATCGAGCATGGCGACACTCGACCTGGAGCTGCTCGACGGGCTCATCGACACGCCGTTGCCGGCGCCGCTGGCGGGCTGGCGCGACGGCAACCCGTCGGCGACCAGCCTGGCCCTGCTGACACCGCTGAGCCGTGGCGCCGGTCACTGCCGGCTGGCCGTGTCGGCGACGCTCGGCCTGCAGATTGAAGTCAATCGCGTCGAGCGAGGGCGCACCGCATGAGTGCCGCCACCGCACACTGGTGCGTGCTGATTCCCTGTTTCAACGAGGAAGCCGCGATCCAGGGCGTGGTGGAATCCGTGCTCGCCCTTGGTGCGCCGGTGATCGTGGTCGACGACGGCTCGGACGACCGCACAGCGGACATCGTCGCGACCCTGCCGGTGACCCTGCTGCGCCACACCCGGCGCAGCGGCAAGGGCGAGGCACTGCGTGCCGGTTTTCGCGAGGCATTGCGCCAAGGCTACGAGGCCGTACTCACGATGGACGGTGACGGCCAGCACCTGGCCAGCGACATCCCGCGCCTCGTGGCGGTGGCCGCGTGCTTTCCGGACCACATCGTGATCGGTGCGCGCCTGCTGGACAAGGCACAACAGCCGAAGGGGCGCCGCCGCGCCAATGCGGTGGCCGACTGGGGCATTTCGTGGGCCTGTGCGCAACCGATTGCCGACACGCAAAGCGGGCAGCGCTGGTATCCGCACGCGGCGCTGGAGCTGGTCGACCTGCCCGCAGAGAACTTTGTATTCGAGGCAGCCATCCTGATCGCCACCTCGCGCGAAAAGAAGTTGCGCGTAGTCTCGGTACCGATTGCCTCGCGCTACCACGGTACGTTTCGTCCCAGCCATCTCAATCCGGTGCGAGATGTCACCCGCATCACGCTCTACACGATTGGCCGCATCATTCATTACGGCGACGTCGTGGCCAGCTATCGTCGCTCGCGCACCCGGCCGCGAGTGGTCGAGCCGACCACGTCGACCGCCGCCGAATAGCACCTCGCGTTTGCCGCACCCGAAACGACGCACAATCGGAATCTGATCAACGGAGTGCAACGCTGATGAACGACACGACGCACGATGTGATGATCCTGGGCGGCGGTCTGGCCGGATTGACACTGGCGCTGCAACTGCGCATCGAATGCCCCGAGCTGGACATCTTGGTGATCGAGCGCCGCACGCATCCGTTGCCGCTGGCGGCACACAAAGTCGGCGAATCACTGGTGGAGATCGGCGCGCACTACCTCGCCGACACACTGGGCTTGCGTGAGCACCTGGAAACCGCGCACATCCAAAAGTTCGGATTCCGCTTCTTCTTCTCCGATGGTTGCGACGACCTGGGCAAAGTCACCGAGCTGGGCGTAAGCAAAGTGTTGCCCACGCCCAGCTACCAGGTCGACCGGGGCATCCTGGAAAACTTCCTGTACGAGGAAGCCCTCCGCCGCGGTATCGACGTGCGCGAGGGCACCCGCGTACTGAAGTTCGAGCTTGGCCGTGACGGGGCGAAGCACCAGGCAGAGTGCACGGATCAAGCTGGCGCGGCCTCTCGCCTCACTTCGCGCTGGCTGTTCGACGCCTCCGGTCGAGCCGGTCTGATCCGGCGCCGTCTCGACCTCACCCGCGACAACGGCCACCACGCCAACGCGGTCTGGTTCCGCGTGGACGATCGACTGGAAATCGATCGCTGGTGCAGCTCGCCTGATTGGCAGTCGCGGTGCACTCCCGCGGAACGCTGGCGCTCGACCAACCACCTGTGTGGCCCCGGCTACTGGAGCTGGCTGATTCCGCTGGCCTCCGGTGCGCACTCGGTCGGCATCGTGGCCGACGCGGCGATGCATCCGATCACGTCGATGAATTCCTGGGAACGCGCCTGCAACTGGCTGGCCACGCACCAACCGGCGCTCGCCCGCCAGTTGCAGGGCCGGCAGGACAAGCTGCTCGACTTTGCCTGGCTCCGCGATTATTCCTACGCCAGCGCCCGCGTGTTCAGCGCCGACCGCTGGGCGCTGACCGGCGAGGCCGGCCCGTTCCTGGACCCGTTCTATTCGCCCGGCACGGATTTCATCGCCATCGCCAATACCTACATCTGCCAGCTGGTGAAGCATGACGTCGCCGGGCGGCAAGTAGCCCCCTACGCACGCTTCTACGAGCGCCTGTTCCTGTCGTTCTATGAAAGCACGCTGTGCCTGTTCCGCAATCAATATCCCTTGATGGGCAATGCGCAGGTGCTGCCCATCAAGGTGATTTGGGACTACGCCTATTACTGGGGTGTGCTCTGCCAGCTGGTGTTCCAGCAGCGGCTGGATGACGCGTCGCTGTACGCTGACCTGGCCCGCGAACTGGCCCTGGCACAGACACTGAACGAACGCATGCAGGGTTTCTTCCGGCGCTGGCACGCGCATTCGGCAAACCGCAATCTATCGGCCATGCTCGATCAGCAGGAGCTGCGGTGGTTCGCCGACATGAACGCCACGCTGCATGAGCAGCTCGACGACGCTTCGCTGCGCACTCGACTGCGCCAGAACGTGGCCTTGCTCGAAGGCCTCGCCGCCACGATCGTCGAGCGCGCTATCGCCGACGGTGGCACCGCGCTGCATGAAGACGTGACCGACCTCGCCCGGGCGCGGATGCGACCGCTGTTGTTTGCCGCCTGAGCGCCACCGGCAGCTGCCACCCTTAGTCTGGCAGCAAGGCCTGCCCGATCTGACGCAACTTTGCAGGATCGAGCAGCTCGAGTTCACGCCCCTCGATGCGGATCAGCTTCTGCGTGCGGAAGCGACTCAGCACGCGACTCACCGTTTCCGCGGCCAGCCGCAGATAGTTGGCGATGTCGCCGCGCGACATGCTCAGGTGGAAGCGGGTGGCGGAGAACCCGCGCGCCGCGTAACGCCCGGCGAGGTCCATCAGGAACGCCGCCACGCGCTCATCGGCGCTGTGATCGCCGGCCAGCAGGCTGGCACTGCCGAGCTCCTTGCTCAGCATGCGGAACAGGTGACTCTGTACGGCTGGTACGCGCGAAGCCAGCGCGCTCATCGCAGGGAACGAGAAACGGCAGAAAAACGCGGTATCCAGTGCCACGGCATCGCAAGGGAAGTGCTCGGGGTAGATCGCGTTGAGGCCAATCACCTCACCGGGCAGGTAGAAGCCGAGCACCTGCTCGCGGCCTTCCTTGTCGACCATGCGGGTTTTTACGGTGCCGCCGCGCACTGCGAAGATCGCGCGGAACGGATCGCCGGTGCGGAAGATGTGCTCGCCTGCTCGAAACGGCCCCACGTGCTCGACCAGGCACTGCAACTCGGCCAGCTCGGGTTTGTTGTAACCGGCGGCGATGCAGGCGCTCGAGAACGCGCAGGTTCCGCAGAAATGCGTTTCGTCGCCGTCGTCGGCAATCGGATTGAGCGGCTCGGGCAGGCGGCCTGCCGGGTGCTTGGATTGCATGATGCTGGTGGGTTGCCAGGTGAGGCTGCGTGAATCAGATCACGCGCGAGTAGCGCGCGGCCTGTGCCGCGTCGTCCAGATAAGCGTCGAAGCACATCGCGATGATACGCAACAGCAGCCTCCCCTGCGAGGTCACCCGAATCTCGCGGGCGTCTTCCCGCACCAAACCATCCACGATCAGCGGCGCCAGTCGCTGTCGTCCCCGCACGAAGTATTCATCGAACCGCAGCCGATGGCGTGCGCCGAAATGCTGCTTGTCGACAATGCCATGACACATCAACTCGCCGATCAGCGCGCGCCGGATCAGGTCGTCTTCGTCCAGTTCCAGGCCCCGCGCCACTGGCAATCGCCCGGCATCCAGCGCCGCGTAGTAGCCGATCAGGTCGCGCGCGTTCTGGCTGTAGCTGTCGCCGACGCGCCCGATCGCGCTGACCCCCAGCCCGACGATGTCGCAATCGCCATGCGTCGAGTAACCCTGGAAGTTGCGCTGCAGCGTGCCGGCACGCTGCGCCTGCACCAGCTCGTCGCCGGCCTTGGCGAAGTGATCCATGCCGACGTAGACATAGCCCGCCGCCGACAACTGGCTCAAGGCACAGCCGAACAGCGCCAGCCGTGTCGCCGCGTCCGGCAGGTCGGCTGCGACAATTTGCCGCTGCGCCTTGAACATTTCCGGCAAGTGCGCGTAGCCGTAAACGGCCACGCGGTCGGGGTCCAGCGCCACCACCTGGTCCAGCGTTCGGCTGAAGCCCTCGACGGTCTGGAATGGCAGGCCATAGATCAGGTCGACACTGGCCGAACGGAACCCGGACGAGCGCGCCGCGTCGAGGACCTCGCGGGTCTGCTCGAAGCTCTGGATGCGGTTGACCGCTTTCTGCACCACCGGGTCGAAATCCTGGATACCCACCGAAATCCGATTGAAGCCCAGTTCACCCAGCGCGCGTATGTAGACGCCATCGGCGAAACGCGGATCGATCTCGATACCGTACTCGCGATCCGCCGCGTGACTGAAGCTGAAATGGCGCGCCAGCGATTCCAGCAGCTCGCCCATCTGCGTGGTGTCGAGAAAGTTCGGCGTACCGCCGCCGAAGTGCAGTTGGGTCACCGGGCGATCGCGATCGAACATCGGCGCAATCAGCTCGATCTCGCGATACAACCGCTGCAGATAGCGATCGGCTTGGGTGGCATCGCGGGTGATGATCCGGTTGCAGCCGCAGTAAAAGCACGGGCTGGTGCAGAACGGCACATGGACGTAGAGCGACAGCGGCCGCGGAATCGGCTCTTCGTTGGAGGCGCGAATCACACCGCGCAACGCCGTTTCGTCGAACTCCGCGGTGAAATGCGGTGCCGTCGGGTAGCTGGTGTAGCGCGGCCCGGCCACGTCGTAGCGGGCGATCAAGGCCGTATCGAATTCAGGGGGCGTGATGGCGGTGGTCATGGAGCGGAGTCTGTCGACTATGCCGTGCGCCTGCCTTGATCCGTGTCAACTGCTGCCACAATCCCGCCGACACGATCGCTGCCGCAGGGGCCCGCTCGCGGGGGATGCTTTTGGGCTGGGATTCGGGATTCGGGATTTGCGAGAACAAGAGCATCGCCCGCTAGCGGGCTCCTACGATTTGAGCCAGCTTCGGGCATCAGAGCGGGAGCATCGCCCGCTAGCGGGCTCCTACGATTTGAGCCAGCTTCGGGCATCAGAGCAGGAGCATCGCCCGCTAGCGGGCTCCTACGATTTGAGCCAGCTTCGGGCATCAGTGCGGAGCATCGCCCGGCAGCGGTGGTGCTTCAGGGCCGGTAGGGTTCGATCTGTTGTTCGATCGAGCCGAAGATCGAAGTGCCCGCGGCATCGGTGATATCGATCTTCACGCGGTCGCCGAACTTCAGGAACGGCGTCGACGGCTTGCCGTCACGCAGGGTTTCCACGGTGCGTTGCTCGGCCAGGCAGGAGGCGCCCCTGGAGGTATCCTGGTTGGCGATGGTGCCGGATCCGACGATGGTGCCGGCCACCAGCGGACGCGTCTTCGCTACGTGCGCGACCAGCTCGGCGAACGAAAACTGCATGTCGACGCCGCACTCGGCCTCACCCAACCACTGGTCGTTGAGCCAGGTGCGCATTGGCAGGTGCAGTTTGTCGCCCTTCCATGCATCGCCCAGTTCGTCGGGCGTGACCAGTACCGGCGACAGCGCCGAGCGGGGCTTGGACTGCAGGAAGCCGAACCCCTTGGCCAACTCACCGGGAATCAATCCGCGCAGACTGACGTCATTGATCAAACCAACCAGTTGGATGTGCTCGGCCGCTTGCGCCGGCGTCACTGCCATCGGCACGTCGTCGGTGACCACGACCACCTCGGCTTCCAGGTCGATACCGAAGTCCTCGCTGGGCACGAGAACCGGATCGCGCGGGCCGAGGAAGCCCGCGCTGGTGGCCTGGTACATCAGCGGATCGGTGTAGAACGACTTCGGCACTTCGGCGCCACGCGCACGGCGCACGCGTTCCACGTGCGGCAGGTAGGCCGAGCCATCGACGAATTCGTAGGCGCGCGGCAGTGGCGAGGCCAGCGCGCTCATCTCCAACGCGAACGCGCCGGCAGTCTTGCCGGCGTTAAGCTGCTCCGACAAAGCATTCAGTCGTGGCGCGGTGTCCGGCCAGTCGTCCAACGCCGCCTGCAGCGTCAGCGCGATGGCAGTGGCCTTGACCGCACGGGTGAGGTCACGGCTGACGACGATCAGCGTGCCGTCGCGGCCGCCTTCCTTGAGAGATCCGAGTTTCATCGAGTGGCCTTGTTTCGCGTGCGAGAACGATCGCGCTTACGGCGCGACGAAGTGCTTGACCATGCCCTGCCAGCACCGATAGTAGTCGTGCTGCAGCTGCGGCGCGTCAAGCGCCTGTTGGGTCGGACGAATCACCTTGCGGGTCTCGAACATGAAGGCCATGGTGCCATCGATGACATCCGGCTTCGACGGGTCTGCATGCGACGCCTTCTCGAACGTGGCCGCATCCGGGCCGTGCGCGCTCATGCAGTTATGCAGCGAGGCGCCGCCGGGCACAAAACCCTCGGCCTTGGCGTCGTACACGCCGGTGATCAGGCCCATGAATTCGCTGGCCACGTTGCGATGGAACCACGGCGGGCGGAAGGTGTGCTGAGCCACCAGCCAGCGCGGCGGGAAGATGGCGAAATCCATGTTCGCCGTGCCAGGCGTGTCACTGGCCGAAGTCAGCACGCTGAAGATCGACGGATCGGGGTGGTCGACGCTGATCGAGCCGATCGTGTTGAAGCGGCGCAGGTCGTATTTGTACGGCGCGCAGGTGCCGTGCCAGCCAACCACGTCCAGCGGCGAGTGACCGATCGATGCGGTCCACAACGCCCCCTGGAATTTGGCAACCAGCTCGAACTGGCCTTCGACGTCTTCGTACGCCGCCATCGGCGTGAGAAAGTCGCGCGCGTTGGCCAGACAGTTGGAGCCAATCGGACCGAGCTCGGGCAAGCGCAGAAGCGCGCCGAAGTTCTCGCAGACGTAGCCGCGTGCCTCGCCGTCCAACAGGTCGACGCGGAATCGTACACCGCGCGGAATCACCGCGATCTCCTGTGGCTCGATCTCGACCACGCCCAGCTCGGTGGCCAGGCGCAACCGGCCATGTTGCGGCACGATCAGCAGTTCGCCGTCAGCGTCATAGAAGAAGCGGCCTTGCATCGAGCGGTTCGCGACATACAAGTGGATGCCGATGCCACCCTGCTCGGCCGCGCCGCCGTTGCCGGCCATCGTGACCAGGCCGTCGAGAAAATCGGTGGGCTGCTCCGGCAGCGGCAGCGGGTCCCAGCGCAACTGGTTCGGCGTGGCCGGCGCCTCATCGAAACGGTTATGGAAGGTGGCGTGCTGCAGCGGCTGGAACGGTTCATGCACTGCCGCCGGGCGGATCCGGTACAGCCAGCTGCGCCGGTTGAGGTGGCGTGGCGTGGTGAATGCGGTGCCCGACAACTGCTCCGCGTACAGGCCATGCGCGACGCGCTGTGGTGAGTTCTGCCCCACCGGTAGCGTGCCGGCGATGGCCTCGCTGGCGAATTCGTTGCCGAAGCCGGATTGGTAACCGCTGCTGACGATTGCCATGACGTTCTCCTCAGAGGAATCCGCGCTTCATCTGGTCGCGCTCGATCGACTCGAACAGTGCCTGGAAGTTGCCTTCGCCGAAGCCTTCGTTGCCCTTGCGCTGGATGATCTCGAAGAAGATCGGGCCAATCACGTTCTGGGTGAAGATCTGCAGCAGCAACCGCTGCTTGGTTTCGACGTCGGCATCGATCAGGATCTTGTTCTTCGCCAGCCGCGGCACGTCTTCGCCGTGATTCGGAATGCGCTCGTCGATCACTTCGAAATAGGCGTCCGGCGTGTCGAGGAATTCCACGCCAGCATGGCGCATCTTCTCCACGGTGGCGTAGATGTCATCGGTGAAACAAGCGATGTGCTGGATGCCCTCGCCCTTGTATGCATCGAGATACTCGTTGATCTGGCTCTTCGGATCGTCCGACTCGTTCAGCGGGATGCGCACAACGCCATCCGGCGCGGTCATCGCCTTGGACACCAGGCCGGTCTTGGCGCCCTTGATGTCGAAGTAGCGGATCTCGCGGAAGTTGAACAGCTGCTCGTAGTAGTCCGACCACTTCTGCATGTTGCCAAAGTGCAGGTTGTGGGTCAGGTGGTCGATGAAAGTCAGGCCGAAACCGGCCGGGTTCCGGTCAGCGCCTGCAACCGGCACGTAATCGGCGTCGTAGATGCCGCCGGCGTCGCCGTAACGGTCGACCAGGTACAGCATGCAGTCGCCGATACCCTTGACCACCGGTGCGGCCACCGCCTTGCTCGCTTCCTTGTGATCGACCGCCTCACCGCCGTGGCCGAGCACGGTGGCCAATACCTTGCTCGCCGGCTTCTTGAAGCGAATCCCAAACCCGCAGGCACACGGGCCATGTTTGGCGGCGAAGTCGGCGGCGAACGAATCCGGATCCTCGTTGAGCAGGAAGTTCACCCCGTTCTGGCGGTATACCGTGATCGGGCGGGACTTGTGCTTCAACACGGCACTGAAACCCATCCGCTTGAACAGGTCCTGCAGCTCGCCGGCACGACCCTTCGGCGCGGCAAACTCGACAAACTCGAAACCGTCGATACCCATCGGGTTCTCGAACGTGGTGACCTGCATGCCAAGATTCGGCTGGGCGTTCATGGCGCTCTCCTGTTTGTCGGTGCACGATGGCAGCGTATGAGCATGCCGTAACGTAGGTATCCCCCACGTTATAGTTACAACTGAAACTAATTGCAAGGAGTCGCGCCACAATGGCCGTCAGACACAAGCCAGCATCTGCCAGTGCCGAGCACGCGCCGCTACAGCTGGAACATTTCCTGCCGTACCGGCTGTCGATTCTGTCCAACACGATCAGCCAGACGATTGCGAGCGACTACCAGAGCCGCTACGACATCTCGATGACGGAATGGCGGGTGATGGCGGTGCTGGCGCGCTTCGAGGGTATGTCGGCGCGCGAAGTGGCCGAACGCACCGCGATGGACAAGGTTGCGGTGAGCCGCGCGTTGTCGCGGCTCGTCGCCGCCGGGCGCGTCGACCGGACTACCCACGACGACGACAAGCGCCGCTCGGTACTCCAGCTCAGCGCTGCCGGCTGGGTCATGCATGACGAGGTGGCGCCGATGGCTCGCGCCCGCGAGCGCGAGCTGCTGGCGAAGCTCGACCCGGACGAGCGCGCGTGGCTGACGCGGATTCTTGACAAGCTGCTGGTGGAGGACGGACGACGCGGAACCGCAAGCGTCCGAACCTAGAAGCCGCGCCGTTGACAGGCGCCGAGAAGGCACTGGTTCCATGCGATCGGATGCTCGCGCCGCGCACGCAACGCGGCCACCGCCATCAGTACCCGGTGAATTCTTCCGCGCGAATGTTGTCTTCGTTCACCTTGAGGTCGACCAGCAACTTGCGCATGGCCTTGACCATGCCTTCGGGGCCGGACAGATAGTAGATCGGCTTGTTCAAGTCCGGAACATGCTTTCTCACCATCTCCGCGGTGACCAGCCCGTGCTCGACCAGCCCGTGCTCGCCCTTCCAGCCGGCGGTCGGCTCTTCGACGGTCATGATGTAGGTGAAGTTCGGATTGTCGTGAGCCAGTTGCTCGAAGTCCCTGCGGAACGGCAACAATGCCGGTGTGCGGCTGGCATGCAGCAGCGTGATCTTGTGTTTCGTCTTGTCGTGGGTAGCCTGCGCGACCATGCTGCGCACCGGCGTCACGCCGATGCCGCCGATGATGAAAACTGCCGGCGTGGATTCGGTCTTGTGCATCGTGAAATCGCCGTAGGGCGCGTCGAGCTTGACCTCGGTGCCGATGGGCAGATTCTTCAATACACGTTTGAAGGCGGTGTCACGCATTCGCGTCGCCGCAACCAGGTTCGGCTCGAACGGAGCCTGCACCAGCGAAAACCCGCGAACGTTGCCTTCCGCGTCGGTCTCCGGAGGATCGATCAGGGTGTAATCGGCAAACTGCCCGGCGCGAAATTCGAAGCCTTCAGGCTTCGAAAAATGAAAGGCCATCGTGCCTTCGGCAACGCTCTCTTTTTTGATCAACTTCACGTTTACCAGCATGACGCACCTCGTTTCCATATCCTCCACGCAGCGTGCACTTCGCGCGGTGCAAGGGCTGTGAAGCCACGGCCAGAGTCGAGCTGAAGATCACTGCAATTCGCCTCACTTTCAGTTCTGAGCGCCTTCATCGCCGAGCAGTTGTCGCAGCATGTAAGGCAAAATGCCGCCATGCCGGTAATAGGCTGCCTCCACCGGCGTGTCGATGCGCACGATCGCGTCAAACGTATTCGCCTTGCCCTGCGCGTCGGTCGTCTTGACGCTTACGCTATGTGCAGGCGCCTCGTTGCCGGCCAGACCGGCGATCTCGAAGATCTCCTCGCCAGACAAACCCAGCGTGTCCGCATTCTGGCCGTCCTGGAACTGCAGCGGCAGCACACCCATGCCGATCAGGTTGGAGCGATGGATGCGCTCGTACGACTGCGCGATCACCGCCCGCACACCCAGCAAGGCGGTCCCCTTCGCCGCCCAGTCGCGTGACGAGCCGGAGCCATATTCCTTGCCGACCAGGATCACCAGCGGCGTGCCAGCGGCAAGGTAGTTCACCGAGGCATCGAAGATCGTGTTGACCGGTCCGCCCTCCTGCGTGAAGTCACGGGTGAAACCGCCTTCGGTGCCTGGCGCCAGCTGGTTGCGCAGACGAATGTTGGCGAAGGTGCCGCGGATCATCACCTCGTGGTTGCCGCGGCGTGAGCCATAAGAGTTGAAATCCTTGCGCTCCACGCCGTGCCCGGTGAGGTACTTGCCCGCGGGTGAATCCAGCTTGATCGCACCGGCCGGACTGATGTGGTCGGTGGTGACCGAATCGCCCAGTTTCGCCAGCACACGCGCACCCTTGATGTCGGTCAGCGGCGCCGGCTCGCGTCCTACGCCATCGAAATACGGTGGCTGGCGCACGTAGGTGGAATCGGCGGCCCATTGGAACGCATTGCCCTCGGGTATCTGCAGGCTGCGCCAGTTGTCGTCGCCAGCGAACACATCGGCATAGCCTTTGGCGAACATGTCCGCTTGCACGCAGGCATCGATGACCTCCTGGATCTCGCGGTTCGACGGCCAGATGTCGCGCAGATAGACCGGCTTGCCGTCACTGCCTGCCCCAAGCGGCTCCTTGAGCAGGTTCGTGTGCATCGTACCCACCAGCGCATAGGCCACCACCAGCAGCGGTGAGGCCAGGAAGTTCATCTGTGTCTGCGGGTGGATACGCCCTTCGAAGTTGCGGTTACCCGACAGCACGGCGCTGACGTTGAGGTCGTGCTCGGTGACGGCCGCGGCCACCTCCGGAATCAGTGGGCCGGAATTGCCAATGCAGGTGGTACAGCCGTAGCCGACCAGGTTGAAGCCGAGCTTGTCCAGATACGGTGTGAGCCCGGCCCGGTCGTAGTAATCGGTGACCACGCGCGAGCCCGGCGCCAGTGAAGTCTTGACCCATGGCTTGCGGGTCAGGCCCTTCTCCACGGCGTGCTTTGCCAGCAGACCGGCGCCAATCATCACCGACGGGTTGGAGGTATTGGTGCATGAGGTGATCGCCGCGATCACGACGTGGCCGTTGTCGATCCGCGCGCTGCTGCCGTCGGCCAGCGTGACCTCCACCGGTGCGTGAGGCCAGTGGTGATCCAGATTGCAATCACAAGGATCCCGCGGACCCTCATCGTCGTAGTCGGAACCGATCGCCATGGGGTCGCTGGCGGGAAACGATTCGTCGATGGCTTCATCCAGATCGCTCAATATCACCTGGTCAAACGGCTCGCCTTCGAGCAAGGCACCGACGGCGCCGGGGGCCATGCGTAGCGGGATCCGGTCTTGCGGGCGCTTCGGGCCGGCGATGGACGGCTCCAGCGTGCCCAGGTCCAGTTCAAGCGTCTGCGAGTATTCGGCTTCGTGGTGGGGGTCATGCCACAAGCCCTGTTCCTTGGCGTAGGCCTCGACCAGGCGCACCTGATGTTCGGAGCGGCCGGTCAGGCGCAGGTAGGCAAGGGTTTCGTCGTCAATCGGGAAGATCGCGCAAGTGGCGCCGTATTCCGGGCTCATGTTGCCCAGCGTGGCCCGGTTGGCCAGCGGGATGCGGGCCACACCCGGCCCGTAGAAATCGACAAACTTTCCGACCACGCCGGTGCGCCGCAGCAACTCGGCGACGGTGAGCACCAGGTCGGTGGCGGTAGTGCCGGGCGGAAACTCGCCGGTCAGCTTGATGCCGACGACTTGTGGGATCAGCATGCTCATCGGCTGTCCCAGCATGGCTGCCTCGGCCTCGATACCGCCCACACCCCAGCCCAGCACGCCCAGCCCGTTGACCATCGGCGTGTGCGAGTCGGTGCCCACCAGCGTGTCAGGGTAGGCCAGCATGCCGTCCGGCCCCTCGCGGGTGAATACCACGCGCGACAGATACTCCAGGTTGACCTGGTGGCAGATGCCGGTATCCGGCGGAACCACTTTGAAATCGTTGAACGCCTGCTGCGCCCAGCGCAGCAACTGGTAGCGCTCAACGTTGCGCTCGAATTCAAGCTGCGCGTTGATGGAGAAGGCGTCGCTCTGGCCAAACGCATCGACGATAACCGAGTGATCGATTACCAGCTCGCTGGGCACCAGCGGGTTGATCTGCCGGGGATCGCCGCCCAGCGCAATGATTGCATCGCGCATCGCCACCAGATCCACCACGCATGGCACGCCGGTGAAATCCTGCATCAATACCCGTGCCGGCGTGTACTGCACTTCCTTCTGTCCGGTGGACTGGGGTTGCCAGTTGGCCAGCGACTGGATCTGCTCGCGGGTCACCAGGTGGCCGTCCTCGTTGCGCAACAGGTTTTCCAGCAGCACCTTGAGGCTGTAGGGCAATCGATGCGCGGTCTTGACCCGATCGAGCCGGTAAATCTGGTAGTTGGTACCGTCGACGGTCAACTGGTCGCGCGTCCCAAAGCTGTCGCTGCTCATGAAAATCTCCTCGTCAAGTTTGCAACACGCCGCCCATTCGCACGCCTGTCGGGCGATCAGCGGTAGCGCGTGGGTGGTTATCGAAACGCCAGGTGCAGGCCGATTTCGTCGAGTGAGCGGAAGCAGGTCAGCCAGTTGCTGCCATCAAGTTTCATGGCACACGAGACTCGCGCGCTCTCGCGACACAGACGCCGACTCGTTGGCGCGGCGCCGACCTTGTTCTTGATCCGCGCATTCAGCGGCTTCGGTCCGAACCTTTCGCAATCGATGGCGTCGGTGTCAACGGATGAATTGCGGCCCGCGCCGGGGTCGTGGCGGGCGCCCGGGTCGCGCGACACCGGCAACCGCTCGGGCGAATGCCAGCGCGAGACCTGCTTCGAACTCCTGATCGGCACTTCCAACCCTCCCGCAGCGATGAAGCTACGCGGCGGACTGCGTCAAGAAGGTCTTTCCGCTCGTGAATCGACCGGATCGGCGATGAGCCCCGCTGACGTCATTCCAGGCCGCGACGCACTCACGGCGATTCTGGTGTTGAAAGCGTGAAATGGGAGTAAACGCGCAAGCCGAACCGCCCTTCAGCCGCCCTGCAGGCCCTGATCCCGGATGAGTTCCACTTCGCCTTCAATCTCCACCGGAATATTGAAGGGAAGCTCGGCAAGTCCCACGGCGCTGCGACTGTGGGCACCTATGTCAGGGCCGTAAAGCTCCAGGATGAGGTCAGAGAATCCGTTGATGACATTCGGCTGCTGGTTGAAGCCGGGCGCGGAATTGACCATGCCAAGTACACGCGACCAGGCGGCTATGCGATCAAGATCGCCAAGCGCACGCTTGAGACTGCTGAGGATGGAAAGCGCAACAAGTCGGGCGGCGATGTAACCCTGTTCGAGCGAAACTTCGCGCCCGAGTTTGCCGAGCGGTCCCGCGAAGGAGCCATCCGGATTTTGTGGCCCGTGGCCGGAGATCAACACGCGGCTGCCGAGGATCCGCACGAACCGGAACGGAAGGACGATCCCGGGTGGTGGTTGGGGCGGCGGTGGCAGCGTAAGCCCAAGTGCCAAAAGTTTCGCTTCTATCTTTGCCATGAATATTTCTCAGATGGTGGTCTCACACTGCCGGATCGCCAGGCTTGAGGCTGCCGCAGCTATCGTTCCAGGCGCGAAAATGGGAGTTGCTCATGGGACATAGGTGCTGCGCAAAGTTTTCTTGTCGAGCTTGCCGACACTGGTTTTGGCCAGCGCTTCGACGATGAGGATCTTGTCGGGTACGGCGTATGCCGGAATGTCGCCCGCGCCGGCCAGATCCATGAGGTGCTGGCGGATCGATTGCGGCTCCAGCCTCGTGCCGGCGCGCGGAACCACCAGGGCCAGAGGGCGCTCACCCCATTTGGCATCCGGCACGCCGATCACCGCGACCTCGCCGACACCGGGCAGCCTGGAGATCAGGTCCTCCAGCGCCAGCGAGCTGACCCACTCGCCGCCGGTCTTGATCACGTCCTTGAGCCGGTCGCGGATCTGCAGCCGGCCAGCGCTGTCGATGCTGCCGATGTCTCCCGAGTGCAGGTAGCCGCCCCGCCACAGGCTACGGGAATGCTCCGGTTCCTTCAGATAGCCCTGGGTCAGCCACGGGCTGCGAAACACGACCTCGCCCTGGGCTTGCCCGTCATGGGCCTGCGATTTCATCTCGTCGTCGACGATGCGCACATCGCACAGCATGAAAGGCTGGCCGGTGCGTACGCGCAATGCGGCCTGGCTGTCGATGTCCCCGGCCACTTCGGCGCTGCTCAGATGCATGACGGCCTGGATCGGCGCCGTTTCGCTCATGCCATAGCCGGTGAACACGTCGATGCCACGCTGCAGCGCCATCCGGCACAAACCCTGCGGCAGCGCCGAGCCGCCGATCACCATCTTCAGCTTCGACAGGTCGGTGTCGGCCGACTCGGGGTGGGACAGCAGCATCTGCAGCAGGGTCGGCACGCAGTGCGAGAAGGTCACGCCCTCGTCGCGGATCAACTTCAACATGAGCGCCGCCTCGTAGCGGCCCGGATAGACCTGCTTGAGGCCGAGCAGGGTCGCCGCGTAGGGAACGCCCCAGGCATGCACGTGAAACATCGGGGTGATCGGCATGTAGACGTCTTCACGATGGATGCGACCCTGGGCAGGCGCTGTACCGAACCAGCCGGCAATCGCCATGGTATGCAGCACCAGCTGCCGGTGGCTGTAGTAGCAGCCTTTGGGCACGCCGGTGGTGCCGGTGGTGAAGAACGTGGTGGCGCGCGTGTTTTCGTCGAAATCGGGGAAATCGTAGTCTGCACTGGCCTCGGCCAGCAGCGCTTCGTATTCGCCGACAAAGGCGGCATCTTCGGCGGCCGGCGCGGACGCGCCATCCCGGATCAGGATCAGCTGGACCGGCTTTTCGAGCTTGTCGCGAATGCCGGCCAGCAAGGGCAGGAATTCGTGATGGACCAGGATGACATCGGCCTCGGCATGATTGAGCGTGTAGAGCACCTGTTCGGGCGACAGGCGCACGTTCACCGTCTGCAGCACGCAACCCATCATCGGGATGGCGAAAAAGCACTCGAGGTAGCGATGACTGTCCCAGTCCATCACCGCCACGGTCATGCCCGGCTCGATGCCGATCTTCGCCAGGCTCGACGCAAGGCGGCCCAGCCGTGTCCAAGTCTGTCGATAGGTGAAGCGCTGCTGGTCGCGATAGACAATTTCCTGATCCGGTGCATTGGCCAGCGGGGTGATCCACAGCTGCTTGATCAGCAGCGCAAAGTCGTGAGCCGACTCGGTGCGCTCGATCGGGTTGCCGATATCGATGTACATGGGGTTTCACCTGAATGATGCAGTCAGACAATGGCTGCCGGGTTGCAACGTCAGCGAGGAATCGGCTGTCGACGCTCCGTTGATCGTTTGCCAGTGATACGGCGATGGGCAGATGCACTCAGTCTCGCACCCATCAGGTAGTCGAAGCTCCATCCGGAACAGGGCGCCGTCCAGGCGCCAGTCGACTTCAACGGGCCCGTGTGGGGTGGGGTAGCGGCCACGCGCCCAGCCCAGGTCGGCGATGGTCGGCGCAATGCGCATGCGCTCAAAGCCCGGGGCCAGCGGCGTCACCCCAAGAACGTCCGTGGACAGGTCGAACGTTGGGGTACCCGACCAGGCGTGGCACAGGCTGGTGGTGGGCGTCCGCTGCCAGGTTTCGCGCAGCGTGGTTTCGCCCTCGGCGAACAGGTCGACCCAGCGCTTGCGGATATTCTCGACAACCCGATCCTGCCGGCCGGCCATGCGCAGCGCACGATGCACGAAGTGCATGAGGAACGGTTGTGCCAGCGTGACGTTGCGCTCCTCGTCGAAAGTTTGCGTGGCACGCTCCCGTTCCGAGCAGCGGGTCAGGACCAGCCGATCTTCATCCAGCATGGAATCCAGTATGGATGACCAGCGCTCGCCAGGCGCCACTCCGTACGCAATTGCTGCCGCATTCGCCTGCTGACTGGTTCGCCGTCCGCGCACGCCATGCTGTCGTGCATCGACATAAAGCTGGCGCTGCAGGTCCCACAGCAAGCTATTCACGGCGGTGCAGATTCGTCCGGCAAGCGCCTCGAAATGCGTCGATTCATGCGGGTTCTGACAGAGATCCGCGAGTCGCACGGCCGCCCGCAAGGCGGCAACAAACTGGGCATTCAAGGCGGTCACCTGGCCACGCTTGTCCAGTTCGGCCCAGTCGACGAACACCCAATGCGGCAGGTCAGCCAGGAGGTCTTCATTGTCGAGGTGGCGTTCAAACCAGCGCAGCGCGCGCGCCACTGCGGGGAAAAGTTCGCGCGCGATCCCGATGTCGCCGGTGTACAGGACGACGTCGTCGATCATCATGATCCAGTACAGGCAGAAGTCCGGAATGTTGGTAAAGCCCAGGCGCGCGAAGTCCCCCGGAGCGGCCATCATGGTCAGTCCGTCCGGTCGTTGCGACTGTTCCACCTGGCGCAACATCTGTACCGCCAGCCGTGCATCGCCGAACGCGACGTAGTTGATGCGTGCGCTGACATAGCCATCCATCCACTGGCGTTGCTCACGTGAAGGGCAATCGACGTAGCCATCGTGCATGCAGCGACGCAAGGTGGTGACGCCAGCCTGCCAGATGCGATTGAGCAGCGGTTCGGAACATTCGAACTGGCCGATGGCTTCGACCGGATAGCCGGTCTCTCGCAGCGCAATCTTGTCTACCCGCAGGGGGCGCGGGCAATTCCGGATGGTCAGCTGCAGATAGCGCAGCCCGCTCCATTCGAAACGCTCCCACGACTGCGCCCCTTCCCGCAGTACATAACGGTGCGCGGGGACGGCGTCGAAACCGTCGATGCCGCCAAAGATCCGCACCCGCCCGTCGGCGTGCAACTGTTCGCCATGCACGAAGTCGACGATGGCCCCGGCCGGGCCATCAAGTTCAAGGTGAACATGACCGGTCAGGATCTCTCCGAAGTCGTAGACGATCACGACCGCGCAGCCCTCTTCCGTTCGAACCGTCATGGGCTCCTGGCTGGCTGCACAACACGTCAGCGGACGCAGTTGTTCGCTGGATATCTGTTCGGCGAGATCATCCGCCGGCGCCTCGACAACTTCGTGGACTGCAATGACTCGCGCCGGCGCGGACATCGCTTCACGCATCGGCGGAATCCGCCGCGGCAGCATCGCCGCAAAAGGCACCACGTCACCGGAAAAATTGCGTCCCGGCAGCCGCAGCACCTGGGCCGCGACCCATTCGCGATCGTCGTAATTCGTGTCCGTCCATCCGGACGGTGCCCGGCGCGCATCGTAGTGCTCCATATAGCCCAGGCTGTTGGAGGGTACGTCGCGTCGCCACGCGGCCGACTCCAGGCAGCGCCATTCCGGCCCCGTGTCCAGCCGCATGGAGCCTGCTTCGGTGATCGCTTCGCCCTGCAGAAAGAAACCGCCACAGCCGAACGCGCGGCCGTGCTCCCAGCCCGGCAGTTCGTACCAGGCCGTGTGTCGACCGTAGGCATGCGCCAGCACGGCGATCACGTTGCGTCCGGGCTTGAGATACCGAGCCAGATCGTAGTCATCCAGTGACTGTTGCAGCGGGCTGCATCGACCGGGGCCGCGGCCAACAAGAACTCCGTTGACATGGAGACGGTAGCGCCCATCGGCCGATGCCAGGCACTTCGCCAAGGTGACCGTGCCGGAGACCTGGATAACCAGGCGAAAATAGACGTAGCGATTGGCCTCTTCCGCAGCCCTGCAGGCCTCCGTCGAAAAAGCGGGCCCGTCGAGCTGGCGTGGACGCCATATCCATTCGGCACGGCGCGGGAAATTTTGCTCCGACATTCGCTTGCAGCATTCCTGAAGCGCGGCAGTTCCTGGGGTCGCGCGTCGTAGTTGTGTGATCAGCCGTTCGCCTGCCCGACTGACGCGAAAGCGCGCTCAAAGAAATCCACCGTGGCTTGCCGCGACCTGGCCGCAGCATCCAGGTTGGCTTCGAATCTCACCTCACCGCCTCGCCCGAGATGGGCAAAGGGGTCGTTCACGGTTTGCGTTGGTTCGAGTCGATTGAACCCATGCGTCGCCTCGGGATACATCGTGACCGTGACCCGACGTCGCGCCTGTTCGGGCAGGCCGTTCACCAGCTCCGTGCATGAACCGGGCTCGTCATACGCGTCGCACTCTCCGCTCTGGATGAACACCGGTGCGCCGGTGAGCTCGGCAAATTCATAGCCGGGAATCTTGTTGTAGCCCCAACACACCGGATAGAACGGCGCGTGTGCCGCGAAGCGCAGCGGATCGGCACCCATGTACAAGTCGCTGTACGGTCGCGTTGCAGTCAGCATCGACACGACTCCGCCCCAGGAAAACCCGGTGATGCCGATGCGTTGCGGATCAATCCCCGGATGCGCGGCGAGATACAGAAGCGCACCGTAGGCGTCCGGTAGCGTTTCAGGGACCCCCTCTGGGCGCCCGCTCGTCCCGGTGCCTCCGTTCAGTCCGCGTGGCGACCACATGTCCAGCTCCAGCGTGGCAATACCCGCATCATTGAGCGCCTGGGCGTGGTAGCTCCCGCGGCTGTCCACGCCGCTGGTGCCGTGTACGATCACCACGGCGGGCACGTCGCCGTCCCGCGTAGGGACACGCATCTGCCCGGCGATAGTCAGCGGATGCTCCTGCGACGCGTTCGGAAACGTGATGTAGGACACGCGGGGCTGCGGACGAAGCTGGATCTGGGGCATGTCGGATCTCTCTGGCGTGCCTCGATGCTAGCGGCAAGCTCAGGTCCCGTGTACCTGTCATTTCTGACAGTTATGCCGTCCGATTCACATGGTTATGCTCAGTGTGAAACTTCGCGGAGGGGTGCATGAACATCAAGCCAAATAGCCTGACTTTTGCCATCGTTGCGGTTCTTGCCCTTCAGCCTGCCTATGCGCACCAGAACGGGGACGTCGATGCCACGACTTCCGAAACCGGAGGCAGGCAGCTCGCCGAAGTTCAGAAGGCGCCGGCGCAGACCGACACCGGGCAGCCGACGAACCTGGCGGCCATCACGGTCACTGCCACCAAGCGCGTCGAACTGATGCAGGATGTGCCGATTGCGATCAACGTAGTGACGGCACAGGACATCGAGTCAGCGGGGCTTACCAGTGCGGCTGACCTGCCCATGCTGGTCCCGGGCCTTACCATGATCCCGGTCGCCGGGCCGGCGGCATCAAACGTGGTCATCCGCGGATTGTCCACCACCATCGGCGAACCCAACGTCAGCTTCTTCATCGACGGTGTGTACATTCCCTCACGCAACGCGCTCGACTTCATGCTGGCCGACAATATTGCGCGCGTCGAAGTGGCAAAGGGGCCGCAGTACGCCCTGTTCGGTCGCAACAGCTTTGCCGGTGCGGTGAACTTCATCACCAAGGCGCCCAGCAACAAGCAAGAGGGATCGATCAGCGTCGGTCTCGGCAATTACGATCGTCGTGACGCCAAAGCCGTCGCCTCCGGCCCATTCTCCGACGGATCGGCCTACCACTATCGCGTAGGTGTGGCCCGCAACGACTTTGGCGGCTTTTACCGCAACGGACTTACCGGGAAAAAGCTGGACAAGACGAGTGCCCGTGGTGCCTTCCTGACTCTGGACGGCGCACCCACCGACCGCTTGAACGGGCAGCTCAATGTGATTTACGACGGCATGCGGCGGCGCGATTTCGCGCAGCAGTTCGTGTCGAACAACGGCGGATTTTCACCCAGATTCAACGACAACCAGCAGTATTTTGGCGATCTGCCGTCACTGACGCATGGCTTTGCGGTCACGCCCGGTCACTTCGATCGCGACAGCATCCTGGCGTCGCTGACGGTGAACTACGACATGGATTGGGCCACCTTGACATCGGTGACCTCCTACAACCATCTGAAGCTCGATTACGACTACGACTCGGACTATTCGGCCGCGCAGATCGCCATGGCCGGAATGCACGGGCCCCAGACGTCGATCAGCCAGGACTTTCGTCTTGTTTCGCCACGAAACGACCACGTTGATTGGTTGCTTGGCGTGTACTACTACCATCTCAGCGACGACCACGTTGACGACAGCGGCTACGTGGGCCCGGCGGCACCGCTGGGCAGCCTCAGCAGCGACAACCGCGAGAGCACGCGCAGCGCCGCGTTGTACGGCACGGCGACCTGGCACATGACCGCCCAATGGGATCTGGGACTGGCGATGCGCTACACGCGGGAAACCAAGTCGGCCGATGCCGCGACGACCAAACTTCCCGCTGGGTCGACCGCCTTGTTCGGCGCATCACGTACATTCACACCGTTCACGCCGGGCCTGTACCTGACCTACAAACCGTCGCGGAACAGCACCTTCTACGCCAGCGCCGTCAAGGCCATCAAGGTCGGCGGCTTCAACACCTTCACGGCCAATGGCGCGATCGCGCCGGACGAGCGCTCGTACGATTCGGAGCGCAGCACGAACTACGAGTTGGGCGCGAAATTCAGCCTGCTCGATGGTCGCATGCTGCTCGACATGGACGTGTACCGCATCAACTGGCGCGACCAGATTGTCCGTACCGTTGGTTCGATGGGTGCTCTGCTGAACACCAACGCCGGTCAAACCACCTCCAAGGGCGTCGAAGCCAACCTCCAGTACGACGCCACCCGGAACTGGTCGTTCAAGCTGGGTGGCACCTATAACGATGCCAAGTACGACGAGTACATCTTTCCGATCGTCGCCGTCCTCGGCGGCAACCCCGACCTGTCGGGCGTACGGCTCCAATACGCACCGCGCTATACCGCCAACATGAGCGTGATCAACAGGCAGCCGCTCAGCAACGGCTGGACGTGGAGCACCCGGCTGGATGGCCACTACCGGTCGAACATGGTTGCGATCCAGACCGGCACGGCAACCATCCCTTCCGCGGCACTGTTCAACCTCAACACCAGCCTCGACATCGGTCAGTTGCGCATGTCACTGTGGGTCGACAACATATTCAACAACAAGGATGCGCCCGGTGCGGTATTCACGGGTGACCCGGCAACAACATTCCAGTTCGCCACCCGCCAGCGGCCCGGACTTCAGTTGTTCCAGGCACTAGTCAACGCACCTGACCTGCGCACATTCGGCGTCGACTTCCGCTACCGGTTCTGAGGCATGGTGGGTACTTCCCAATGTGACGGCTACCGACCCTGGCGCTCGTGCCATCCGACACGATGCCGCGGATGAACGCCGCTGCGCTGCGGCCATGGCAACTGGCTGGCTACGGCAGCGGCAGCATGGTGCTGGCAGCCTACTACCTGGTCAGCGCCTCGTTCCTGTTCTACGCGACCGCCATCCTGCACGTGCCACCCGACGTCGCAGGCCTGGTGATGGCGGCATCGACGCTGTGGGATGCGCTGATCGATCTGCCTCTGGGCTGGATGTCCGATCACACCCGCTCCCATCGGCTGGGCCGCCGTCATCCGTTCCTGATCATTGGCGGGGTCGGTATCGCCGCGCTGAGCGTGCTGCTGTGGTCCATCCCGCAGGATCTCGATCTCTGGCTCAAGACGGCCTGGCTGGCGGTGGCCCTGGTGGGGCTGAAGACCGCCATCAGTACCTTCGTGGTGCCGCACACCGCCATGGGTGGCGATTTGGTCACCACGTACGATGCACGTACGGTCGCACAAGGCTACCGAGCCGCTTTTCAGGTGCTCGGGATGGCGCTCGCGCTGGTCGGCAGCAGCGCCTGGTTCTTTCGGCCCACGGCCGCTTTTCCGCAAGGCCAACTCAACCCCGCCGTCTACGCACCCATGGGCTGGGCCTGCGCCATCCTGGTGCTGGGGGTTACCTTGGTGACCGTGACCAGCACCTGGCAATTCATACCGCGGCTGCGTGCTGATCGCGACATCTCCAGGCTGGACTGGCACGCGATCCGGGGCGTCCTGCGCGACCGCAACCTGCGTGCCTTGGTATTGATGATTCTGGTGACCGAAATGGGGGTGCAACTCACCGTGGCGCTTGGCTTTCACATCAACACCTTTACCTACGGCCTGTCCGGTCCCCAAATCGCCATTCTGGCCGTGGCGTTACTGCTCTCGGCGATCGTCGCGCAACCGCTATGGATCAAGGTGAGCAAGCGCTTTGACAAGAAACCCGCGCTGTATGCCGCCATTGTCCTGGCCGCTATCGGACTGGTTGGTGCGCCGCTGACCCACGTGGTCTGGCATTGGTTCCCGCTCGAGCCATCGGCGCATCTGGTCGCCACCCTGCTGCCGTTTCAGATACTGGCCGGCCTCGGCAATGGGGCATTCTGGTCGCTGCCTTACGCCATGGTCACGGACTGCGCGCACGCGCGCGAACGCGCAAGCGGCAGCAATCTGACTGGAACGTACACCGGGCTGTACATCTTCGCCTACAAGTTGGGCGGCAGCCTGAGCATCGCCGCAAGCGGCGCCTTGCTAAGCTTCATCGGTTATCAGAGCAGCATCTCTGTTCAGACCGCGGCGACGCGCTATGCCCTGGCGGTCTATCCCGCGCTGCTGATGCTGTTGTTCCTGCCGGTGATGGCCTGGCTACTTCATGCGTATCGCCTCAAGCGCGCAGATTTCGTGGAACCCGGCAGCGACGTGTCCGGATGAATCGGGGCCCCTCGGCGCCACTGTGATAGCGTGGACGTGCTGATAACGCGACCCAGCTTTCTGGCACATGCACTGCATGTCGAGGATGGAAACTTCATGACTCAGTCATTGATTGTCAACGAAGCAACCAGCGAACTGTGTGCCAGTGACCGCATGCAATTGTTTGCGCACGGGGAAGAACTCCTGTCGTTGTCCAGCCGCAGCGACTTCGCCGATTGCCTCGGCAGCTTGCGGGCATGGCTCGACCTGAGTGAAATCGTGGTGGCTACCGGCACGATCGAGGGGTTGCCGGATGCGCGCGTCATCGGCTCCGGATACGACCCGGAATGGATGGACTTGTATTTGCGCGAAGAATTTGTTCTGGTCGATCCGATAGTCCGGGCCATCATCAACGGCCAACGGTTCCTCAGTCGGACGCGGGCGATAGTCGAGAACAACGCCGCCGCCAGACTGGGGCCACAAAAGCCCACGCTCGAGCGCTTTCTGGAAGCAGCGCAAGACTATGGCCGCCTCGGCTACGGGTTCGCCAGCGGAGCGGTGTTCAATGGCCGCATTGCTCTGTGCTCGGTAGTCACCTCACTGGACCAGTGCGGTCAACGCGCACCGCTGGTTCTGCGATCCTTGCGCCCGATGCTGTATCAGGCACTGATGCGAGTGTTGCTGCCAGATTCGGTGTTCCCCAGCCTGAGTCAGCGCGAGGTTGCCATCCTCGAATGCCTTGCCAGCGGCCATAACGACACCCAGATTGCCGACGCCCTGTCGATCTCGGCATCGACCGTCCGCTTCCATCTCGGCAATGTGTTCGAGAAACTCGGGGCACGCAATCGTTGCCATGCTGTCGCCATCGGTTTCCAGTCCGGGCTGCTGCAACGTTAATCAGGTTCCAGCCATCCCCGCCAGGCTCGAGCTGATTGCAGCACCAGCGTCGGCCAGCGCTTTGCGCGCGGTAGCGCTGGTCAGCGTGAACTGGGTAAATCCATGCACCACGCCGGGATATTCGATATAGCTGACCGGAACACCCGCCTGCTGCAGTTTGTCGCGCAGTTGCCGACTGTCATCCCGCAGGGGGTCTATCCCGGCGGCATTGAGGAACGTCGCCGGCAGACCATGTAAATCCGCCAGCAGCGGCGCTACCAGTGGATGTCGTCTTTGCTCTGGCGAACCGGCATACGAGGAATAGAAAAGCTCCATGTTGGCCAACGGGCCACTGAACTCGGGGGTGCCGAACAAACGATCGGATTCGGTGTTGCGGTCGACTCCGTAGACGCCGTAGAAGAGCACCAGTTGGGCCGGCAACGGCAGCGCTTCATCGCGTAGCCGCAGCGCTGCAGCCAGCGCAATGTTGGCGCCTGCCGAGGCCCCGCCCAAGGCCAGCGCCCGTGCCGACCCGCCAAGCTCCCGCGCGTGCTCGCGCAACCATTTGAGGGCCGCCATCGTGTCTTCCATGGCGGCGGGGAACGGATGTTCGGGTGCCAGGCGGTAGTCGAGCGAGACGATTTTCGCGCCGCTTTCCAGCGCCAGCACGCGCAGCGCCCGATCCTCGATCTCCAGGTCTCCCACCACCCAACCGCCGCCGTGAAGGTAGAGCAGCAGCGGCGCTTGCGCGCGTCCATCCGGGTCATACCAGCGTGCCCGTCGCGCGCCGGCGCCCACGGGAATATCCAGATCGCGCACGCCCTCGAGTGCAGGCGGCTGACTATTCCACGGCTCGAATTGACTGGCGGCCCGAACGCGCATTTGCGCCAGTACCACCGGCGGCCCTGACGCGCGCACCGAAGCCGCGGCCCGCATGGCCAGGAGGATGGGTTGCATCGCCGGTTCGATGAAAACGTCGTCCACGTTGGATGATCCTGCGTCGGCCATGTCCAGCAACAGGACTATCGCATACTCAAACGACCCGGAAATGCGGCAATCGGTCGCCGTTGTGGCGGGAGTGGGGAATCGCGAAAACATGTCGCGGAAGTTTGCCTGCCACGATTCCCCATTTCCCACCCGCCATGCACGGCCCTCAGCGCACCCCGTGCATCAGCTTGTTGATCAACGGCGCAATCAGGAACAACAGCACGCCGCCGCCAAGCAAAATCCAGAAGCCCATCGTGTAGCCGGACAGGGCCGAGGCCACGGTCATGCCTTCTTCGCCGCTGACGCTGGCGGCGAACAGGCCGGCCAGGTTGTTGCCGATCGCGGTGGACAGGAACCAGCCGCCCATGCCCAACCCGACCAGGCGAATCGGCGCCAGTTTGGTCACCATCGACAGACCGATCGGCGACAGGCACAACTCGCCAGCTGTCTGCAGCACGTAGCACAACACCAGCGTCCACAACGGAATCAAGCCATTGCTGCCGACCAGGCTCGACAACGCATACATCAGCACCGCAAAGCCCAACGCGTTGCCGATCAGGCCCAGGCCGAACTTGCGCGGAATCGACGGCTCGATCCGGCGCTTGTCCAGCCAGCCCCAGATCAGCGCAACCAGGGGCGCAAGTATCACGATGGCAATCGGGTTGACCGACTGGAACCAGCCGATCGGGAACTCCCAGCCACTCAGGTCGCGCTGGACGATGTGCTGAGCCAGGAAGTTGAACGAGCTGCCGGCCTGTTCGAAGAACATCCAGAACAACACGTTGAAGGCGAAGATGATCAACATCGCGATCACCCGCTGGACCTGCACCCGGCCGGTCCGGATCGCCTCGACCACCAGCATCACGCCCACGCCGATGAACAACGCTGTGAGCAACCACTGCAGCATCACCGCGCCGGCGCGATCCATCAGCAAGTACACCAGCGGAATGGCTACCAACACGCCGAGTGCGACGTAGACGACGCGCGCTTTGCTGGCGATTTCCGGTGCCGGCCGACCCACCTCGCCGAGCTGGCGCCGACCGAACCAGAACCACACCAGGCTGATCAGCATGCCCACACCGGATGCGGCGAACACCACGTGGTAGTTGTCCTGCTGCGGCGTACCGAAGACCTGCTCGGCCAGGTAGCTGGTCAGGATCGGCGCAATCAACGCACCCGCGTTGATGCCCATGTAGAACAGGGTGAAACCACGGTCGCGACGTGAATCACCCGGCGCATACAGCTGGCCCACCATCGAGGAGATGTTCGGCTTGAACAGGCCATTGCCGACGATGATCGTGGCCAGGCCCAGCATGAAGATCTCGTGCTGCGGCACCATCACCATGAACAAGCCGGCGGCCATCACCACCGCACCAAGCAGGATGGAACGCTGGTAGCCGATGATCTTGTCCGCCACGTAGCCGCCAAACACTGCAGTGGCATAGACCAGCGCCAGATAAGCGCCGTAAGTACGGCTGGCCGAAGCCTGGCCCGCTTCATCGCCGCCGAAGAACTGCGCCACGATGTACAACGTGAGTGCCCAACGCATGCCGTAGAACGCGAAGCGCTCCCAGAACTCCGACATGAACAGCATCCACAGTGGCCGCGGATGGCCGAGCAACTGCGGATATTCGGGTACCGGCGTCGCGGCGCCGCTGGTGCTGACCTGGCTCATGGATTCCCCTTGGGTAGGCTTGCGGCAAGATATTGCGAGCGGCCAGATGTAACCGCAGCGCAGCCCTGCGTCAACTCACTCCAGCTCGGTACGCACGTCCAGCAGCTCGGGAAAGAACTCCAGGTCGAGTGCCTTCTTCAGGAAACTCACCCCGGACGAGCCGCCGGTCCCACGGCGATGGCCAATGATCCGCTCCACCGTCTTCATGTGGCGGAAGCGCCATAGCTGGAAGCTCTCTTCCACGTCCACCAGTTGCTCGCACAGGTGGTACTCGGGCCAGAACTCGGCGCGGTCTTGGTAGATGTGCTTCAGCACCGGCAGCAGTCCCTCGTTGCGCCGATACGCGCGGGTCCAGTCGCGCTCGACCAGCTCGGCGGGCACCGCATGGCCGCGGCGCGCCAGGTAGCGCAGGAACTCGTCGTACAGGCTGGGTGCTTCCAGCACCGCGCGCAGTTCGGCCTGGCCCGCCGGATCGTGGGCGAACACTTTGAGCATGTCGGCGTTCTTGTTGCCCAGGGTGAACTCGATCTTGCGGTACTGCAGTGACTGGAAGCCGGATGACGGGCCCAGCACGCCACGAAACTCCAGGTATTCCGACGGCGTGAGTGTTTCCAGCACGGCCCACTGCTCGAACAACTGGCGTTGCACCTGTTTCACCCGCGCCAGGATCTTCAGGCACGCATCCACGTCGTCATGCTGGAGGTGCGCGACCGCAGCGGTCAGCTCGTGCAGCATCAGCTTCATCCACAATTCGGCCACGTGATGCTGCACGATGAACAACATCTCGTCGTGGTGTGGCGGTTGGCTCAGCGGCTGCTGGGCCGACAACAAGGTGTCCAGATGAAGATAGCCACCGTAGGTGATCTGCCCACCGAGATCGGTCTGGATGCCTGCCTCGAGATCCCGCTGGTTGTCGCTCATGGCGTTCCGTCACGTGGTTGGGAAACCATTATGGTAATGGTTGCCTGCCGCTCCGGGCCTTGATCGGGAACAAACCGACGCAAATCCTGCGATCGGTGGGTGCTTCGTCCACGGCCCACGCCGCGCTGCGGGAGCGCGTCGGGCGATTGATCCCGGACAAGGCGCGCTACGCCCCATTCGGCTACGCTGACACCGGTCCAACCTCAACGCAGGCGCGGCCTTGCGGCACGTTCGTGTGTACCGAATCAGTCCACCCGTACGCCTCCGAATGCTGCACTGTACCTTGCAGCGCAACATGCCGGCCTGTTATCAAGCGCGGTCTTGTGCAGTCGTTTGTGTACCCGCTGACCCATGCGGGACACGCGCAACCAGGTTCCCCCCAAGTCCTCACTCCGGAGCGAGTCGTGATCATCGCCGCCAAGTTTGAAATCGAATACCTGCAATACCTCGACGCCGAGGGCAAGGAAGTTCGCAAGGATCTCCCCGCCTTCGCCAAGGATCTCGATCACATGGTCGAGTTGTACAAACTGATGATGTCGACCCGCGTGTTCGACGCCAAGTCGATCGCGCTGCAGCGCACCGGCAAGCTCGGCACCTATGCCAGCTGTCTGGGCCACGAAGCGGCCCACGTCGGCATCGGCAGCGCGATGAAACCTGAAGACGTCTACGCACCGAGCTACCGCGAATACGGCGCGCAGCTGTACCGCGGCGTGCAGCCGCGCGAGGTCTACCTGTACTGGGGCGGCGACGAGCGCGGCAACGATTATCAGACCGAGCCCGCCCGACACGACTTCGCCTGGTCGGTGCCGATCGCCACGCAATGCCTGCACGCCGCCGGTTCCGCGCTGGCATTCAAGATTCGTGGCGAGAAACGCGTGGCGGTATGCACGATCGGCGACGGCGGCTCGTCCAAGGGCGACTTCTACGGGGCGATCAACATCGCCGGCGCGCAGAACCTGCCGCTGGTGGCGGTGATCGTCAATAATCAGTGGGCGATCTCGGTACCGCGCAAGATCCAGTCCGGTGCGCCGACGCTGGCACAGAAAGGCATTGCCGCCGGCCTGTACTGCATCCAGGTGGACGGCAACGACATCATCGCCGTACGCAAGGCGATGGAGGACGCACTGGAGCGCGCCCGCAACGGCAACGGTGGCAGCGTGCTGGAGCTGGTGACCTATCGCCTCGGCGACCACACCACCGCCGACGATGCGCGCCGCTACCGCAGCAAGGACGAGGTCGACGAAGCCTGGACGAAGGAGCCGATGAAGCGCCTGCGCAACTGGCTGGTGAAGAAGAAAGTGTGGGACGACGCGAAGGAAGAAGCCTGGAAAGCCGAGTGCGACGACTGGATGGACAACGAGGTCAACGCCTACCTGGAGACCAAGACCCAGCCGGTCACGGCGATGTTCGACTATATCTTCGCCGAAGTCCCGGCCGACCTCGCCAAACAGCGCGACTACGTTCTGTCGCTTGAAAACCAGCCCGAATCGAACAAGGGTCACTGAGTCATGGCACAAATCACTCTCATCGAAGCAGTCACCCAGGCGCTGGCCTGGGAAATGGCCCACGACGAATCGGTCATGGTGTTGGGCGAGGACGTGGGCGTCAACGGCGGCGTGTTCCGCGCCACCCAGGGCCTGCAGGAAAAGTTCGGCGAGCTGCGCGTACTGGACACGCCGCTGGACGAAACCACGATCGCCGGCGTCACCGTCGGGCTCGCCGTGCAAGGCATGAAGCCGGTCGCCGAAGCTCAGTTTGAAGGTTTCATCTACGCGATGATGGAACAGATCGCCTGCCACGCCGCGCGCATGCGCAACCGCACGCGCGGCCGGCTGACCGTGCCGGCCGTATGGCGCGCACCGTGGGGTGGCGGCATCCGGGCACCGGAACATCACTCCGAGGCGAACGAACATCTGTTCACCAACATCCCCGGCCTGCGCGTAGTGCTGCCGTCCTCGCCGGCGCGCGCCTACGGCTTGCTGCTGGCCGCGATTCGCGACCCGGACCCGGTGATGTTCTTCGAGCCCAAGCGCATCTATCGCCAGTACAAGGAGGAAGTGCCGGATGACGGTGAGGCATTGCCGCTGGACGTGTGCTTCGTGCTGCGCGACGGTAGCGATGTGACTCTGGTGACCTGGGGCGCGCAAGTGAAGGAAACGCTTGAGGCCGCCGACGAGCTGGCAAGCGAAGGGATCAGCGCCGAAGTGATCGACGTCGCCACGCTGACCCCGCTGGACTTCGACACGATCGCCGAATCGGTACAGAAGACCGGCCGCTGCGTGATCGTGCATGAAGCCCCCAAGACCGCCGGCTTTGGCGCAGAAATCGCCGCGCGCATCGCCGAGGAATGCCTGTATGACCTGCTGGCCCCGGTCGAGCGCGTCACCGGTTTCGACACGCACATCCCGCTGTTCCGCCTGGAGATGAAATATCTGCCCAGCGTGGAACGCATCGTTGACGCGGTCAGGCGTACCTTGGCGGCAAGCTGACGCCTGCCGCCGGGAAGCTGGATTGGGGATTCGGGATGGGTCACAACAACAGCCCGCTCCGCCCAATCGATTCCCGAACCCTGTCGCCGAGGAGCGAGAATCGTCGAAATCGACAGCCCGCTCTCCATTCCGAATCCCGAATCCCGAATCCCGGACAAAATCATGGCTGATATCAAGACGTTCTATCTCCCCGACCTCGGCGAAGGTCTGCCCGACGCGACCGTCGTCGAGTGGCTCGTGAAGGTGGGCGACAGCATCAAGCTCGATGCCCCGCTGTGCTCGATGGAAACCGCCAAGGCGGTGGTCGACGTACCCTCGCCGTATACCGGCAAGGTCACCAAGTTGCACGGCGCCCCCGGCGACGTGATCGAGACCGGCGCCGCGCTGGCCGACTTCGAACCCGACCCGAACGCCAAACAGCGTGCCGAGTCGCAGGAAACCGGCCATCACCACGGCCCGAAGAAGCCTGAAGCGGCGCCAGCACCCGCTCCGGCGCCGGCGCCTGCTGCCGCCAAGGCCGAGCGTGAAGACGAAGGCACCGTGGTCGGCGCGATGGTCAGCGGCAACACCGTGCACGTGGAACAGGCTGCCAACGTCGGCGGAGTCAAGGCGGTGCCGGCGGTCCGCGCGTTGGCGAAGAAGCTCAAGGTCGACCTGTCTTGCGTGCATCCCAGCGGCGCCGGTGGCGTGGTCACGCTGAAGGACGTCAAGCAAGCCGCGGCCGACGGCTCCGCGCCACTGGGCGCGACATCAGCCCGCAGCGTACCGGCCTCCGCCGGTCGCCACCTCGCGCCGGAACTGCCGCAGACCGAGCCGCAACGCGGCCCGGTCTCGTTGGCCGGCAAGCCGGTGCGCACCGCGCCGCCGTCGCAAACCGCCAGCGGCCAGCCGGAACAGCTCAAGGGCGTGCGCCGCAACATGGCCCGCGTGATGGCCGACGCGCACGCTCAAGTGGTGGCGACCACCCTGGTTGACGATGCCGACCTGCATGCCTGGATCGGCAAGCAGGACATCACCGCCCGGCTGATTCGCGCCATCGTTGCAGCGTGCAGGGTGGTGCCGGCGCTGAACGCCTGGTTCGACGGCAAGAACCTCAGCCGCACGATGCACCCGCAAGTGGACATCGGCATCGCGGTGGATACCGAAGACGGCCTGTTTGTGCCGGCGCTGCGCAACGCCGACGTGCTCGATGCCGCCGGCATCCGCGCCGCGATCAAGCGCCTGCGCACGCAAGTTGAAGCGCGCACGATTCCCGCTTCGGAACTGTCCGGCTACACCATCAGCCTGTCCAACTTCGGCATGTTCGCCGGCCGCTACGCGACCCCGGTGGTGGTACCGCCAACCGTCGCCATCATCGGCGCCGGCAAGCTCAGCCACGACGTGGTCGCGGTAATGGGCGGCATCGAAGTACACCGGCGCATGCCGATCAGCCTCACCTTCGACCACCGCGCCGCCACCGGCGGCGAAGCCGCGCGGTTTCTCAAGGCGCTGCTGGACGACCTGTCCCTGCCGACCTGACTGAACCCGCCCTCGGGCGGTGAAGAGCGGGTGCCTCAAGGCGCCGGTCTTTTTCATGCGCACCACCCGTAGGAGCCCGCTCGCGGGCGATGCCTTTGCGTTGGTGCATGATGTGTAAATCGGACCAGGCGCATCGCCCGCGAGCGGGCTCCTACGACCACGCCTGAATGTGACGATCAGTAGTCGCGCACATCCAGCAGCACGAAACAGCGCGCGCTGTAGTCGCCTGCCTGCGGCCATGCGACGGCGTTCAACGCCAGCGTGCCGGCGGTCCACAGCTCGTTGTCGAGTAGTGCCTCACAGCGCGAGTTGCCGTCGCGGGCATGGCTGTGTACCAGGCGCAGCCAGTGCAACTCGGCAGTCAGCGCTTCACGCTTGAGTGCGGCCTCGATCGATGCCAGCGCGTCAAGCGGCATCTCCACCGCGGTCGCTCCGCGTATGCTGAACGGACCGATGAACACGTCCCATGTGCGCACACCAATATCCCAGGCAGCGATCTGCATCCGGCGGTCGTCGGTTATGTACCAGCAGGCGGCCAGCAACGCGTGGAAGGCATTCTGTTCGAACGTCGTCAATGCATCCCGGCAGCCGGCCTCACCACCGCCGACACCAGCGAAGCTTTCCTCGATTCGCCGTTCCTCGCTGAGCACAATGTCGATATCAAGTCGACCCGGCTCGCCCGCCGCACCTTCGTGCCATCCAGCACGGATCGCCGGGAAGTCGTCATCGGTGACCAGCCAGCCGTCTTCGTCCGCACCCAGCTCCACATCGTGCCGCTCGAACAGCTGCAGCAGGTAGGTCTGTAACGCCACACTGTCCATGGTTATTCCCGGTTGTCTGCGTCGATCGGCGAAGCGAGCTCGCGCCAGGTCAGATACACACGCAGGTCGAACTCGCGCTGATGGTAGTCCGGCAGCATGTACTGACACAGTTGGTAGAACGCCTTGTTGTGCTCGATTTCCTTCAGATGCGCCAGCTCGTGCACCACGATCATCTGCAGGAACTCCGGCGCGGCGGCCTTGAACAGAGCGGCCACGCGGATTTCCTTCTTCGCCTTCAGCCGATTGCCCTGCACGCGCGAGACGGCCGTATGCAGACCCAGCGCGTTGCTCACCACGTCAAGCTTGCTGTCGTAGAGCACCTTGTCGATGCCTGGCGCGTTCTTCAAATATTGCTGTTTCAGCGCGGCGGTGTAGGCGTACAACGCCTTGTCGCTCTGTACGACATGACGACCCGGGTAGCGTGCGGCCAGATGTTCGCCCAGACGATCGTGCGCAATCAGCTCGCGAACCTGCTGCTGCAAGGCATCCGGGTAGGCTTGGAGATATTTGAGCGGAACCATGCCGCGCATTCTCGCATTGCCTGACGGTTCCCGGCGGATGATGTCAGTCACACTCGTGAGCTGGAAAGCGGCACAGGTTCCTTCCACCACACGACTCAGTCGACGCGACTGCTCGACCCGCGCCGTACCCAGCCACGCTGGCGCAGCCACAGGGCCGGCAACAGCACGGCGGTGAAGGCACCGTAGCCACACAGCGCTGGCAGTACCTGCTGCCAGATTGCCCCGCTGATGCGACCGAGCCCGCTCGGTTCCGGCAGCGTGGCCGCATCAAAGCCAGCCAGGGCAGCGAGCGTAGTTGCGACCGCGGCCAGCAGCAGGGCAACCGCATCGAAGCCGCGCCGACGCACGGTTTGTGGCAGGTCTCGCGGATAAGCCCAGTAAATCCAGCCGAGCACCAGCAACCACGGGGTCAGCAGCAGGATGGACAGATAACGCATGGGGTTCTTCCTTTCGTCTTGGCCGACACGTCAAGCCTGCGCAGCAAGCTGGTCCAGCGCCTCGCGCAGTTGCGACAGGGCCAGCTTGCGCGCGGTCACGTCAGGGCACTCGGGCGTGTTGGCCACGGCTTTCCCGTCGATTTCCAGCACCATGTCCTGCGCCCGTTCCTGCACGACCGCAGCGGCCGCACCCAGGCTCTTGAGGCGCTTTTGCATGGCTCCGGCGGCCTTCGGGTCGGCGAACGGCACCGACAACAGCAACTCCTCGCCCTCGGCGGAAAACAGCCGGAAGCGAAAATGGCCATCGGCATCGCGGAAACTGGCCAGGCGCGGTGCGCGGCTTTGTTTCAGCGGTTCTCCGGCGCCACGCGCAGGCGTCGGGGCAGTCCGCATCGGGCGCAGGCCCAACGCCTCGCGCAGGGCGGCAATCTTCGGCGTGGCGATCGCGCGGGCTTTGCGCGCACCATCCTGCAGGATCACTTCGATCGCTGCCGGGTCGGCCATGAAGGTCTCATAGCGTTCGCGCAGCGGTGCCACGTCGGTTTCGATGCGGTCATACAGCACCTGTTTCGCCTCACCCCAGCCGAGCCCGTCCAGCAGGCGACGACGAAAGGCGTCCGTCTCGGACTCACTGGCAAACGCACGGAAGATCGTGAATAGCGCACTATTGCCTGGGTCCTTCGACTCACCCGGCGCGCGCGAATCCGTGACGATGCGCATGATCGCTTCGCGCAACCGCTTCTTGCCGCCGGCGAACAAGGGAATCGTGTTGTCGTAGCTTTTGGACATCTTGCGCCCGTCGAGACCGGGCAGCGTCGCCACCTGCTCCTCGATCTGGGCTTCCGGCAACACGAAGAACTCGCGACCATGCAGATGGTTGAACCGCTGGCCGAGATCGCGCGCCATCTCGATGTGCTGGATCTGATCGCGCCCGACCGGCACCTTGTGCGCGTCGAACGCCAGGATATCGGCCGCCATCAGCACCGGATACATGTACAGGCCCGCGGTGACGCCCGCATCGGGGTCCTCGCCCGCCTCCGCATTGCGATCCACTGCCGCCTTGTAGGCATGGGCACGATTGAGCATGCCCTTGGACGCAATGCAGGTGAGAAACCAGGTCAGCTCGGGGATTTCCGGGATATCCGACTGTCGATAGAACGTGACCCGCGTCGGGTCGAGGCCGGCGGCCAGCCAGGTTGCGGCGATCTCCAGTCGCGAACGCTCGATCCGCGTCGCATCGTCGCTCTTGATCAGCGCGTGATAGTCGGCCATGAAGAAAAACGCGTCAACGTCGGCACGCCGACTGGCCGCGATGGCAGGGCGGATCGCACCGACATAGTTGCCCAGATGCGGCGTACCGGTGGTGGTGATGCCGGTGAGGATTCGAGTCTGCATGTTGCATTGCGCAAGCAAAAACGCAGTTTACGTCATACCCGGGACAAGGCAATCCGGAACCAGGGTGCGGCGGACACCGCAGCGCACGGCCGGCACCGACGCATACGAGTCAACGAGACCGCGCGGCCATCGCGCCAACGGATCAAGGTGCCACGGCCGATTACGCGACCGCCGGTCGCGACGGTCCGCGCCGGAACTGGCAGACCGCCAGCGTGATCGACGCTCAGGTCGCGCCCGAGGGCGAATGACCTGTGCCGACATATCCCGCCAACGCCGCGCGCGCGCTCACCGCCGGATCGGGCGGAATCACCGACTCGACGATCAGCTCGGGAGCATGTCCGTGCTGCCCGTCGGTCTGTGGCTCCAGACTGGACCGCGTGTCGCGGATGCCCCGGCGTTCGACCGTTCCGAACTGGGTAGTACTGGCATTGCCCATGATCATTTCCTCACACCAATGGATTGCCTGGCATGGTCGCCGGGCCACCGTATGTCCCACGTGCAAACCCGGCAAGTCAGGACGCCACAGCGCCGCACCTGTTCCGGACCACGCCGATACCGGGCCAACTGGCCTCAGCGAATCAGGGTCGACTTGCCGAACAACGACTCGATCAGATCCACCGCCAGCTTGGCGGTGGCGTTGCGCCGGTCGAAAGCGGGATTGAGCTCAACCAGATCCAGCGAAGCCATCCGCCCACTGTCGGAGATCATCTCCATGCACAGTTGCGCTTCGCGGTAGTTCGGCCCACCGCGTACCGTGGTGCCGACGCCCGGTGCGATGGCGGGATCGAGGAAATCGACATCGAAACTCACATGCAGGTGGGTGTTTTCGTCCATGCCGGCCAGCGCCTGCTCCATCACCCGCTTCATGCCGTCCTCATCGATCCGACGCATGTCGTAGATGCCCACGTTCGCTTCGCGCACCAGTTGCTTCTCGCCGTAATCGACCGAGCGGATGCCAATCTGGCGGATCACGTCTGGGGTGATCGCCGGCGTATGGCCGCCGAGTTCGGTGAGTACCTTCGGCCCGCGACCACACAGACAGGCCACCGGCATGCCATGGATATTTCCCGACGGCGTCGCCTCGGCCGTGTTGAAGTCCGAGTGCGCGTCCAGCCAGAGCACCCGCAACTGCTTGCCGGTCTTGCGACAGTGATTCGCCACGGCGTTGATCGAACCGATCGCCAGGCAATGATCGCCGCCGAGCATGATCGGCAGACGCCCCGCCTCAAGCTCCTGTAGTACCGCCGTATACACGGTCGTATTCCAGGCCACCACTTCCTTGAGATGACGATAGCCATCAACCGGCGGCTGCCAGGGATTGAGCGGCCCATGCAGGTTGCCGTGGTCGATCACGGTCAGCCCGCGGCGCTCCAGTTTGGCGCCGAGATTGGCGACCCGCAGTGCTTCGGGCCCCATCGAGGCGCCGCGGTCCCCGGCGCCGATGTCGGTTGGCACGCCTATCAACGAAATGGTCTGCTTACTCATGGTTCTCATACCTGTTTTGACGTCCGGCGCGCACTGATGGGTATCGATGCGGCGGCTCGAAGATGATGGTGCGGCGCCCAAGGCTTTTTGGCCAGATTCTCCCGCAGTTCGCCGTCGCGGGCGCAAAAACGCGCACGCAGCATTGAATGCTGCGCATTTGTCCAAGTCTACTGGATCGAACTGTACGGCTCTTTGCGCAGCCTGTTCAAGAACTGCGCAACGACAGGGCGGACACGGCGTGCCATACCTCGCCCGGCGATATTGCCCTGGTTCTGGCGACGCGCGTCATTCCGCCGCGTCATTCCGGCTTACGCATGCGCTCCAGTTCATCCTCCCGGCGCGAGCGCGCGCCAGCACGCCACGACACCAGGTTACCCACCGGCGACGGAGCGATTTTCGGCGCGACCGGCCTGGTGAACTTCCCCAACAGCATCCCTGCAAACCGCGACAAGCCACGCCAGACGGCGGGGGGTGCAGAAGGTGTTTGCATGTAATCACTCCCGGCTGCCCCTGTGCAACCGTGGACCCGATCCTAGCAAACTTCGCGCGATGCCAATGCTGCTCCCGCACATCCCGAACAGCGATGCCCACGAAGAACCTGCCTGGCGTGCGGCGACGGCCGGCAAGCCGTGGCAGGTCAGACGAGCATCGACCCCGACGCATGGAACCTGAAGCGTCCCTCTCGCAAGGTTGCCGGTCGCGGCGCTTCATCCAGTCACGGCACGCTCGCGGCACTGGAACCTACCGCTATCGGCGTAGTTCACCAGAGGGATGCTTGACTCGTTGCAGGCCATCTCGACACTTGTTGCACTGCCTGAACTGGCATGCTCCTGACGAGCCAGGCTTCGGCTCAGGCGAATCGCATCGGCGAAATCCAGCCGATCGAACAGAACGTCCGGGCCGCCGCAGATGCACCACAGACCATGGCTGCTTTCCTTGATCGTCAAGACAACTGCCATTACCGAATCCTCAGCCGGGAATCGCGGCCGGTATCTCGCAAGCGCATCCGGCACGTGCGCGCAAGCAACCCGGATCATGACCAAGATGAGGTACGCCGCAGCCTGGGTATGTCGGCGTTTGCCTACATTCCGTGTGCGTGGTTGCCGCTGACTCGCGCCAGTCGCCGCCAGGTTTCTTGCCCGCGCGCAGGTTCCGGCCCGGGCTGGCGCAGACCTTGAATCTCCGCGCGTGGCGCGTTGCCGTACGTCGCCAAGACAATGGGGGACGAATACTCGTCACGGTCGGCGTCCGCACCCTGTGCATACACCAGCACACCATCGCATTGTTCGGCCAGCGCCTCGCCACGGGCACGCGCCAGTTGCTCCATGCCATGCAAGATGGGCTTGCCGGCGACCATGCCCTCACCCACCCCGTAAAAACCCTGAATGACGTAAAGCGTTTCCACGGGCGAGTCCTCGAGTGCCGGAAGTGACCAGCTTGGGCATGATCAGGTGCACAGGCCGCGATGCCCTCGTCAAAACTTTGTGTAGCGCACCCAGATTGCCCGGAAACCAAAAAACTCGCGCATGGCGAGTTCGCGATTTACGAGCAGAGTCGTCGATTGATGGTGCCGGCACCAGGAGTCGAACCCGGGACCTACTGATTACAAATCAGTTGCTCTACCAACTGAGCTATGCCGGCGAAGAGCCTGGATTCTAGCAGGCGCACCGGCGGCCATGCTCAGAAGCAGCCGGTGCTGCGTGAGCGAATACCGCTGGCGTTGATGTATTTGCGCCAGTCCAGGTGAGCGTCATCGGCCACCACCAGGTCCAGCCAGTATTCGGGCGTATTGTCGCTGCGCTCGCTCATGCGGGCAGGAAAACCCGCGGCGACCACCTCGTTCACGCGCTTGCGCGCGTTCGCCAGGTCCCTGAACAAGCCCAGTGACACCGTGTTGGCCTGGTCGCCAGAGCCGACCACGAAATAATCATCAATATTGCGCGCACCAAGCTGTCTGGCTTGCTCCAGGGCCCCGGCGCGATTGGCGGCCGCCGGCAGATGAACCCACCAGGCGGTGGGTTGGTTGGTTTGCTCCTGGCGCGAACGCATGCGAGCGACCCGTGGGCCCAACGCCTGGCGTGCGGCGCGCAGCCCCTGCGGTGTGTCAAATGGTCCCAGCGCCATGCAGCTGTAGTTGTGCGATGCGTCGGCCGCCTGGCCAGTCGGGGTACCAGGTGCAGAGGAGGCGACTCCCGCTGCCGGCATTTCCGACAACAAATGCAATTCCGGCACCCCCGGATCGGTGGGAGCACGGACGTGGTTGTAAGGCTGGCCCAGCAGCAACCACGCCCCGACCGCGATATTGAGCGCGCTCAGCAGGACAAACAGCAGACGCAGAAACATCGAACACCCACCAATACGGCCCGGCCCTCCATTCTAGTCGCTCGGCGGCGGCCGCATGTGCGCATCGGCCCACAACGCCAGGCCTCGCAAGACACCGTCCTTGCCCAGTTGCACCGGTATCGACAACAGTGGCGCCAATTGCTGCGCGTCGCCGCCGTCGAGGATCAGTACTGCCGTGTCGCCCAGACGCGGCAGCATCCGCACGTGAAAGCGTTCGATCAACGCGGCGGCAGCCTGCCAGCAACCGGAGGTCACCGCATCGGCGGTGTTGTCGGCCACTTCGCGGATCTCGCCCGGTCGTTGGGGGCGCACCAGCACGGTCGCATCCAGCAGCGATTGCTGCATCAGCCGCACGCCGGGCGCAATCAATCCGCCCAGATGTTGGCCACCGGCACTCAAGGCATCCAGCGCCAGCGCGGTGCCCGCGCTGACCAGCACGCAAGACGCGCGATAGGCGGCATGCGCGGCGACCATCGCCAGGAACCGATCCACGCCCAGGCGCTGCGGTTCGGCGTAAGCGTTGCGCACACCGCAGGCGCTGACGGGTGTGCGCAGCAGGTACGGCGCGCAGCCGAACGCCCGCTGCGCGACCGCGGCGACCTGGCGCTCACGCGGGCCATCGACCACCGACGCCGCCACGACCTGGGTCGGTCGCGGCAAGTTCGCCCAGGCCTCGGCGAGTTTGTCACCGACCCCCTCCTGCCAGTCCAGCGCACCGTGCGCAAGCCACGTCGCGGCTTCGCCCTGCAGCGCCCATTTCAGTCGCGTATTGCCCAGATCCAATAGCAACCTCATGCGCGGCGCACCGTGACGTCGGCGCTGTCGATGTGGCGCAGGCTGCCATCGGCCAGGCGCACCTGCAAAGCGCCGCGGGCATCGACGCCGGCGCCGGTGCCCTCAAACTGGCCGAGCGCGCCGCTCAATTGCAATGGCTCGCCGTGCAGCAGGTCACGACGCGCATAGTCGTCAACGAAAGCAGCGAATCCGTCGCGCTCGAACTGGCGCAAACCATGCGCCAGCGCGGCGACCAAGGCTGCGGCCGCCCGGTTGCGATCCGGTGGCACCCCCGCGGTCAGGCTGGCCAGGTCGCAGGTCGGTTGCCCGGCCTGGCGACGCAGCGCCGGCGTCAGGCGCAGATTGAGGCCGATACCGATGATCGCCGAGCACGGCCCCTGGTACTCGCCGCTGAGCTCGACCAGGATGCCGGACAACTTGCCGCGCACGCCATTGCCGGCCGCCGCCAGCACGTCATTCGGCCATTTCAGGCCGGCACCAGCGATGCCCAGTTCATCCAGCATGCGTAGCACGATCACGCCGATCGCCAGCGACAACCCGCTCAACGCGGCGAAGCCAGGCTCGAAGCGCTTCAGGCAGGACAAGTAGAGATTCAGCCCTGGCGGCGACAGCCAGCTGCGACCGCGACGGCCACGCCCGACGCGCTGACTTTCAGCCAGTACCACGCTGAGATCAGCCGCGGTGGCGAGCCGTCGTTGCAGTTCGCTGGAGGTGGAGTCGAGCTCGCCATGCACCTCCAGGGCGCCCAGAGACCGCGCACAGTGTTCCGGCAGCGCGGCGCGGATCTGCGCCGCATCGAGCATCTGCAGCGGCCACGGCAGACGATAGCCGGCACTGCCGCGCGCCTCTATCGGCAGCCCGCGCGCGCGCAAGACTTCCACTTGTTTCCAGATGGCCGCACGGGTAACCCCCACCTGCGCGGCGAGCGCCGCGCCGGAAATCGGCTCGCCTGGAGCCAGCAATCCCAGCAGTTGCAAGGGCTGCATCAGTGGGCCCTGCCCGCGACAGTGGGCGCCGACAGTGCGCGGTGGCGTAGTGAAGCATCGAGAGGGATGACCATGGATCGATTCTAGCCCGCCAACGCTGCACTGCCGCATGCTTCGTTGCAGCGCCAGCACTGGCACTACCCGCTTGTTTCTGCGACGATCAGGAACTTCGCCTGCCAGCTTCGGGAGTTCGACTGCCATGCGTGCCACCCATCGAATCATCGGCTGCACCTTGTGCGTTGCCGTCATGGGCTCGGCGGCAGCAGCCACCCTTGATACCCAGGGTATCGACCACGTAACGCAGGCCGCGTCCAGCCGAGCTTCGCACGGCAACGACATTGGGGACGGCGGCACCATGGGGATCAGCCACGGCGACAGCAGCGTCGTCACCAGCGGCAATGCAAGTACCACGACTTCGCGTAACGGCAATGATCATTCCGGCGCCGCGTCGTCGGCGCCAGCTCCTGCTCCCCGGCCGCATCTGGGCTGGCAATCGTTGCTGCCTGGATCAATCCAGTAAGCGTTCGGCGGTATGTCAGGCCGTTGGTGGCAATCCCTGCGCGCACATTTTGAACCGGCGCCGATCGCGGATTCGTTGTGGCGCCGTGCGCTGGCCGCCTGCCCGCTGGCCCGCCGGCTGGGTCCCGAACGGCAACAGCACCTGCGCCAGCTGGCCGCGCTGTTCCTGGCGCGCAAGCGTTTCCACGCCCTGGCCGGCGCGGTGCTGGATGATCACTGGCGATTGCTGATTGCGATGCAGGCGTGCCTGCCCGTCCTGCAGCTCGGCGCTTCCAGCCTGCGCGGCTGGCGCGAAGTGCTGATCTATCCGGGCGAATTCAAGGTGCGGCGCAGCCACTACGACGACCACACCGGCGTGGTGACCGAAAGCGATCAGGCGCTGATCGGCGAAGCCTGGGAGCGCGGACCGCTGGTGTTGTCGCTGGCCGACGTGCAACTGGACCTGGAGCAGCCATGGGACGGCTACAACGTGGTCGTGCACGAGATGGCGCACAAGCTGGACATGCTCGATGGGCCCCCTGACGGAGTGCCACCGCTGCGGGGCATTCTGCGCCGACACTGGATCGAGCACTTCCAGCGGGCCTATGACCAGCTGGCGAGCGGCACGCCAAGCTACGCTTCGCCCATCGACCCTTACGCGGCCGAGAACGCCGGCGAGTATTTTGCCGTCGTCAGTGAGCTGCACTACTCGCAGCCGACCGTGCTTCGGCAGGCCGAACCAGCAGTCGCGGAGTTGCTGGAAGCGTTCTATGGGCGCTCGCAGGCCGATGGCGACGAACCCGCCGGATCGTGCCACCGCCGTTGAGCGCGTGGCTCAACTTGCGGCGAGCCGCACGTTGAAACGCGCGCCGCCAAGCTCGGGCGAGTGATCGACCACCAGCTCACCCTGGTAGGCGTGCACGATATCCTGCACGATCGACAACCCGATGCCGTGGCCTTGCACCCGCTCGTCGCCACGCACCCCGCGCTGCAGCACCTTCTCGATCTTGTCGTCGGCAATGCCGGAGCCGTCGTCTTCAACACACAACAACAGGCCCGGGCGCTGACGTCCGGCCTGCGGTTGCATCTTCACCACCAGCAACACGCGGTGAGTGGCCCACTTGAATGCGTTCTCCAACAAATTGCCGAGCAATTCGAGCAAGTCGCCCTGTTCGCCGTAGAACACCGCGCCGTCCTCGATATCGAACTCGCACAGCACATTTTTTTCGGCGTAGACCTTCTCCAGACCCTGCACCAGATCCTCCGCATGGGTGGCTACCGGAATGGCGCTGGCAAAGGTCTGGCGACCGGACGTGGCCGCGCGCGCCAACTGGTAGGCGACCAGCTCGTTCATCCGGCGCACCTGGTCGAGCACGCTGGTGCGCCGCGCGCCCTCTTCGGGAGCGGGCGACTCCAGCTGCGAGCGGATCACCGCCAGCGGCGTCTTCAAGCTGTGCGCCAGGTCCGCGAGGGTATGCCGATAGCGCGTGCGCTGTTCGCGTTCGTTGGTGATGAAGGCGTTGATGCGCTCGGTCAGACCGGTCAGCTCCAGCGGGTATTGGCTGTCCAGCTGTTCGCTGTCGCCGCGCTCGACCCGGCTCATGTCGCTGGCCACCTTGCGCAACGGCGTCAGGCTCCAGCGCAGCAGCAACAGTTGCAGCACCATCAGCATCACGCCGAGGATCGACAGCCAGATCACCAGCGCACGCCGGTACGCCATGTTACCGCCTTCGAGTTGATCCTCGGTCTGTGCCACCATGATGGTGAAGCGTACCGATTTGCCGGCCTCGGTATCCCAGGCCACGCCGAAGCTGTAGTAATACAGGCGACCCATGCGGGTGTCGATTGGCCCGACGAAACGGCTGTCACCGGGCGCCAACGGCGCGATGAAGCTGAAATCGCGGCCGATCGCCGAGGGTGACTCCCAGTGGAAATCCTTGCCGCCCACGGCTACCGCGTACAGGCCCGAGCCGGGTCTCGAGAAATTCGGATCCGGCGAGATGTCCGGCGGCAGGATCCGACCGTAACGGTTCACATCGAAGTTGGTGATGTAGGCGATCGCGAAATTCTGCAGGCGGTCGTGCAGCGCGTTCAAGGCACGCTCCTTGTTCGCCTGCGACAGGGTCAGCCCGACCAGCCCGAGAAAACCGGCCAGCACGAAGCCGGTGGCGATCGCCGCCCGCGCCGCCAGCGACAACGGGCGGCGCGACGGCGTCAGCTCATTCGTCGTCGCCGTCGGTGCGCGGGATGGCAAAGCGGTATCCGCGTCCACGTACCGTCTCGATGGGTTTGAGGGTGCCTTCCGGATCCAGCTTGCGCCGCAGTCGGCCGATGAACACTTCGAGCACGTTGGAATCGCGATCGAAATCCTGCTGATAGATATGCTCGGTGAGGTCGGCCTTGGAGACCAGTTCGCCGGCATGCAGCATCAGGTATTCCAGCACCTTGTATTCATAGCTGGTGAGGTCGACCAGCTTGCCTTCCACCGCCACCGTCTGCGCGGTGGTGTCCAGCTTGATCACGCCACAGGCCAGAATCGGCTTGGACCAGCCGCTGGCGCGGCGCACCAGCGCGTTGATGCGCGCCAGCAGTTCCTCGACATGGAACGGTTTGACCAGGTAGTCGTCGGCGCCGTGCTTGAGCCCCTCGACCTTGTCCTGCCAACTGCCGCGTGCGGTGAGGATCAGGATCGGGTAGCGCTGACCGGCCTCGCGCAGCGCCTTGACCAGGTCCATGCCCGACATCTTCGGCAGGCCCAGGTCGATGATCGCCAGGTCGAACGGCACCTCGCGGCCGAGATAAATGCCCTCCTCGCCGTCCTGCGCCGCATCGACCGCGAAGCCGTCGCGTTTCAGTCGCGCCGCCAACGTCTCGCGCAGCGGCGCCTCGTCCTCCACCAACAGGATGCGCATATCAATGTTTCTCCTTGCTGCCCGCATTCCGTCCGGGCGGATTCTTGGTTGACTGGGTTGACGGTGAATTCTTGCTCGCCTCGGAGGAAATCGCCATCACCTTCACATGCCCGTCCGGGGTCAGCACCTTGATGCGGTACTCCACCCGGCGACCAATGCCGCGCGATTCGGCCGAAAGCACCTTGCCACCGGTGTCGCGCTGTACCTGGAGCACCGCCTGGTCCAGCGTCACCGCCGGCTTGGCCACCTGGGCCGCCGCCGCTCCCGCGAACGGAATCAGCGCGGCAAGCAAGAAGCACTTGTACCTGATCATGCGTGAATATCCTGTCCGCCGATGGCTTCAATATCCAGCCTAGGCGATCAGGCCTGAATACTGACCGGACAGGCAGCGCCTGTCACGCGGCCAGCCGACACGAGGCCTGCGCATTCTCCAGCAAATCCCAAGCCGCACCGGGCAGGTGCGCGCCCTCGCTGATCGTGCGCCGGAACGCGCGGGCGCCCGGCTCGCCCTGGTACAGACCCAGCAAGTGGCGGCTGATGTGCTTCATCGCGGTGCCGCGCGCCAGCTCGGCCTCGACGTAAGGCCGCATGCGGCGCAGTACGTCTTCGCGGGTCGGCAGCGGCTCGCCATGCAGCACGTGTTCCAACCGGGCCAGCAAGTACGGATCGTGATAAGCCGCGCGGCCCAGCATCACTCCATCAAGGTAGGTCAGGTGCGTCTGCACCTGCTCGACCGTGGTGATGCCGCCATTGATCACCACCACCAGTTCGGGAAACTCGCGTTTCAGGCGGTACACGCGCGCGTAGTCCAGCGGCGGGATATCGCGGTTCTCCTTCGGCGACAGGCCCTGCAGCCAGGCCTTGCGCGCATGCACGGTCAGCACCTCGACGCCGGCCTCCAGCATGGTCTCGGTGAAATGCTGCAGCCCGGCGTAGTCGTCCTGGTCATCGACGCCGATCCGGCACTTCACCGTCACCGGCACGGCCACCGCGTCGCGCATCGTCTTGACGCAATCGCCGACCAGTGCCGGCTCACGCATCAGGCAGGCGCCGAAGCGACCCGACTGGACCCGGTCCGAGGGACAACCCACGTTGAGATTGATCTCGTCGTACCCTGCCTCCGCGCCGAAACGCGCCGCCTGTGCCAATTGCTGCGGATCACTGCCGCCCAGTTGCAGAGCCACCGGATGCTCCTGCTGGCTGTGCTCGAGCAGGCGCAACTGGCCACCGCGCACCAGCGCGGCGCTGGTCACCATTTCGGTATACAGCCGCGCATGCGGCGACAACAACCGGTGGAAATAGCGGCAGTGCCGATCGGTCCAGTCCATCATCGGCGCAACGCTGAGGCGCCACGGCGGGGCGGAAACAGAAACATTCATGCGCATAGTGTACGTGCTGTCGGCCCGTTGCCAGGACCGCCAGGGGTCCACGGTCTGTCAGGTGCAGCGGCCAGCCGACGGCTTGAGCCATGTTTTAACTGCGGGACAAGGATCAGGCCCCACGTGTCCTTTGCACCGTCAGGCGCAACCGCCCCTTGAACCCTTTCTGGGATGTAACCGGGACCACGTAGGCGTCTCCCTCTTGCGCGGCGAGCGAGCCGAGCGCCTCGCTGGAGCGTTCGTCGGCGAACAAATAGCGCACGTTCCAGCCATCGCCGCTTTGCGTGGCCCTGATTACCAGCGTGTCGCGGAACAGGTATTCGCCCTCGACGTGACCGTCGAGCCACAGCTTGTTGTCGATCGTGTAGCCGGTGGTCGACACGGTCAGCTCCACACTGAACACCATGGTGCGTCCGACGGTGATCTTGCTGGTATCGAGGAAGGCTGAGAACAGTATTGGCGAACGCGGCGTGTCGCGATCCACGTTGTCCAGCCGCAGTAGTTCGTCGAAGCCGCGCAGAATGGCGCTGCAGGTGTCCCGGCGCCGCTCGGTCAGCTTGAAGTCGTTGGCCCCGCGCGGCGCCACGGTGGCCTCGAAATAGTAGGAGGCGCGGATCTGCTTGCCTTTGTCCTTCGCCTTCTTGACCGATGCCGGCAGCGGCAGTGCATCCACCTCCAGCGTGCCGTCCACGCGTACATCGCCGAACAGGAAACGCACCAGGTTCTGGAATCCGTCTTCGGAGTTGACCACACCGTAGTTACCGCTATGGCTGCGATAGGCGAAGGCGCGCGGCGCCTCGCTCACGGTCGCGTTTTCAATCCGCACCAGGCCGTCACTCATTTCGCCGGCCAGTTTGCGCGAGAAGCCGAGCGCCGCCTCGTAGTCACGGTGGTTGGTGCCGACGAAACAGAAGAATCGCTGCGGATCGAACTTGCCCTGCAGCGAATCGACGCGCTCCGGCGTGCCCTGCATGCCGAGATAGGCGGCCATGTTCTTGCGGTTGAAGTTGTTCAGATCCCACAGGCCCAGCACCGCGGGCACATTCATGCCGCCTATCTCGATGCCGTTGTGCGGCGTGGCGTAGGTGAACACCTTGTCAACCATGGCACGGTCGGCCGGGCTGCTGATGGCATCGTTCTGCAGGAAACTTCGACAGACCAATCCGCCCATCGAATGCGCCACCAGATAGACCCGGAACGCCTGCAGCCGTTCGACGTCGGTGCCGCAGACCTGGTCCCGCACCTTGTGGATCAGCGCCTTCAAGCCCTGCGCCGCGTCGATGATTGACAGCACCTTGCCGTCGCCCAGATCCGTGTCCGCCGGCTCGTAATAGCGGTAGATGATCACGCTGCGTGCGGCAATCTCCTCGCTGATCTCGACGCCGTGGGTATAGGTGTCACGGTAGCCATAGTCTTTCATCAGTCGTACCAGCGGCGACTCGAACACGTGCCGGCGCACGCTGCCGTCCCATGCCTGGCGCACCTTGGTGGCGCCCAGGTTGAAACCCATGTAGGGCGTGGCGACGGTGGCGGCGATCTCGCTCGGCGTCATCGCATAGCCACGGACGTAGATGATCGGGAAGTACGGAGCAACCAGCGAGTCCATCGAGTGATTTCCTTGGTCGTGGGTTCGGTTGGGGAACGTCGCGGCCGCCCTCCCAAATCGTGCTCAGGCCGGCTTGTCGGTCTTTGCCCGCTTGGCCCGGGTTCTTTTCTTCTTCGGCGTGTTCGCGGCGGTCTTGGTCTTGGCCTGGGTGGCCGGCTGCCCGATGACGATGCGCTGATGGCTGGCCCCGGAGAGTTGCTTGCGGTCGGCGCCGACCAGCTCGCACAAGGTACCGAAGCGGCAGCAACACTCGCGATAGTCCTCGTTGTCGCCAGCAACGCCCAGCACAGCGTAGTGGTGGCCGCCGCGCGGAGGCAGTGCTGCAGGGGTGGTTCCGCTGGACGGCCAATCGAGCTGGCCGCTGCCAGCCACGCGAGCGGGTATCAACCAGTAGTCGCCGCTGGAGTATACGCCGCCTGGCTCGAACGTGACCTGGATACCGTCTTCCAACGGGAGCGCCGTGCCCTCGGTTACCGCCAACGCGCCTTGCGCGTCGACCGATTCGTGCTGATCCCAGCGACGCAGCAGCGGATGCTTGTTCGCGTCGGCCGAGAGCGGATACGGCGTGACATGCGGTGGCACCGCCAGCGTGGCGCGGTACTCGGCCACGTCGACGGCAACTACCTGCAGCAGCGGCAACGCGCGCTGCGCCAGCGTGTAGTCGTCATCGACCAGCTCGACCCAGTCGTTCACCGCCAGGCCGAGCCGTGCATCGCGGCCGAGTCGCGCCAGGGTCACCACCAGTTCCGAGGTGCCACCGTCTGCTGCCGCGCCGGTCGTGCTGTCGATGACCGGGAAGATCACCGAGCCGTTCTCGCGCGACCACTTGAAGCTGGCGCCGGCGGTCGCGCCAGCCAGGCCGGGGCGGTGGATCTCGACCCGGTACAGCTGGTTCTCGCAACCGCGGTAACGCGCATCGGCGGCAATCAAGCATGGATCGTCGTCGGCCCCGGACACCTCCAGCTGCGCGCTCATATGTGGCAGCGCCCAAGTGACGCGGGCGCCCAGCAACTGGCGCACCATGGCACAGGGGTCATTGTTGGCCTCGACCTGGCCGTCGAGGCTGTCCCGAAGTTTGCCCAGATCAGCGACCCGCTGCTTGATCCGGGCGATCTCGCCGGTACCCGAGGTGGCCTCCAGGCGCGCGTTCAAGGCGGCCTCGATGGTGTCGAGCTGGTGTCCGGCACGAACCCCGTCAAGCAGGCGCAATTGCCACACCACCTGGGCCCGCGAACACGTGTCGACGCCATTCAGCGCCACGTCGGCGATGGCCGGCGCCTCGATCCACGACAGGTGTCGCTCCCACACGTCGAGCCACAGCGCAAAGCCGTCCGGCGGATTCTCGAAACCGGTCTTGCCGTCTGCAACCCCGTAATCGGGGGTCGGTCGATACGGTTGACCGGACAGGGAGCATGCCGCCTCGTTCTCGCACAGAATGCCGTCAACGTAAAAATGTCCCGCAGCCAGTTGCCATTCGGTCAACGGCAGGGACTTGACCTGGCCAGCGGCGTCGGTGTCGGTGGAAGTCAAGCGAAAACCGTCACCCGCTGCCCAGCAGGGACCGACCAGGTCCTTGACCAGCGTGCGAAACAACTGCAACTGGATCTGACCCTGTTCGTTCCAGTCCGCCTCCAGCAGGACGCGCCCTTGCTGCTGGAACACCTGGCTGTAATGCCGGGTCGGATCGAAGGTGACGCGTGCAAAGTCGCCTTTCATGTCGATCTCCTAAGTTGAAAACAAAACGCCGGCATCCGTGCCCGCCGGAGCGTATTCGGCCAGTCGGGCCGCGATATTCGCCTCGCGCTGCGGCTCATGCAGGTCGTGGTACACGCCCATCGCCGAGCGATCGGACGCGCCGCGGCGAATTTCCGCGCAACACGCATCGGCCAGGCGCAGGTAGTGCGGTGCGGGATAGCGCCGACTGACGAACTGCGGCACCAGCCGCAGCCGTTCGCGTGCACGCGCCACCGCGTCCACGGCCGGCACGGCGGCCAGCGCGAGGTCGGGCTGGCAATGAAACCGCCGTGGTGTGCGCGAACCGTCAGGCACGTAGCAAAAACGCACGCAGCCGAGCTGGCGCCGCAGCACGCGCAGCGGGCTGGCGAAAATGCTGTCCTGCGCCAGCGCGATGGCATGCGCCTGCACCTCCCCGATCACGGTGCAACGCTGGAAGCTCGCCTCCACATAGGCCACGACCTCGTCTGGCGCACCGAGCGCGACCCGCTCGTCGCCGGTGGCATCGAGGATGCTGTCGCACAGTTGCAGCGGCGGCGGCTCGCCACGCCGGAGCGGGCTGATCACCGAAACTGAGCCGAGAATGCTGTGCTCGATGCGCAGTGCAGCGCGGCTGCCGTCGAGCGTGATACTGGGCTCGCCCGGCCGCTTGGGATCGCAGTTGCAATGCAGCGCCCAGCCCGGCACCAGGGTGCAGTGGCGAATCACCAGCTCGCACAGGTCGTCCGTCGGCGGCGTGCCCTCGCCATCGTCGTTCGGCCCCTGCACTTCGATACCGCGCCCCATCACCAGCAAACCATCGAGCAACACGCGGCTGCCGGCCTGCCCCGCGATGCTGAGCGCATCGGGCTGGCTGGCACGCACATCGAGCAGACGCAGGATCGGCCGCGTGCGCTCGGCGGCGCGCAACTGGAGCGCCTCGCCGGCCTCGAGCTGCAGGTCGAGGCTGCCTTCGTACACGCCGCTCTCGGCCAGCTCGATGGTCAAGGCACGCGGGCGTTGCAACTGCGCCTGCGCGTGCGCATCGTCGTCGGAAAGATCGGCATCCGCCTGCTTGAGCGCATCAAATGCCCGTGCCTCGGCGGCGTCCTTGGCCTGCGCCCATGCTGCGAGCGCGTCGGCAATGCTGGCGTAGTGACCAGTCGGCTGCGTCGTCTTCGCCGGATCGCTGTCCGGCAACGCGGTGTGCACGACGTAACGCCTCGCGCCTTCGAGCTCCGGAGTCACGCGGGCGTACTCGCCGCCGCCGAGGTTGGCCGCGAAGCCGTACTGGTAGGACACCCACACGCCGCGCTTGGG
>CAJDTN010000017.1_pt1 | contig 64991 bp, 52 predicted proteins | sample 7389801 | NCBI WGS metagenome assembly CAJDTN01 (sample SAMEA7055653, study PRJEB34461) | soil metagenome | biome: terrestrial ecosystem; feature: Peninsula; material: soil | place: Antarctica | collected 2016
ACAAGTACGCGTTCGACGCCGCGATCGGCGGCGCGCGTCGCGATGAGGAGAAGTCGCGCGCGAAGGAGCGCGTGTTCTCGTTCCGCAACGCGCAGCATCGCTGGGACCCGAAAAGCCAGCGCCCGGAGTTGTGGCACGACTACAACACGTTCATCCGCAAGGGCGAGAGCGTGCGGGTATTTCCGTTGTCCAACTGGACCGAGATGGATGTGTGGCTGTACATCCAGCGTGAAAACATCCCGGTGGTGCCGTTGTACTTCGCCAAATCCCGCCCGGTGGTGGAGCGCGACGGCGCCTTGATCATGGTCGACGACGACCGCTTCACCCTGCGCCCGGGCGAAACCATCCAGATGCGCGAAGTACGTTTCCGCACGCTGGGCTGCTATCCGCTGACCGGCGCGGTGGAGTCGTCCGCCGACACCTTGCAGAAGGTGATCGACGAGATGGTCGCCTCGCGCACTTCCGAACGCCAGGGCCGGGTGATCGACCAGGACCCCACCGCGTCGATGGAGCGCAAGAAGCAGGAGGGCTACTTCTGATGGCCGTGCAGAGGCAAGACGCGCCCGTTGCAGCCGGCCAGGGGCTGCTGCGTTTCATCACCTGCGGCAGCGTGGACGACGGCAAGAGCACCCTGCTCGGGCGGCTGCTGTACGACGCCGGCATGCTGCCCGACGACCAACTGGCGGCGCTGGCGCGCGAGAGTCGCCGTCAGCATGCCGATGCCGCTGGGGACGTGCTCGACTTCGCCCTGCTCACCGACGGGCTGGATGCCGAGCGCGAGCAGGGCATCACCATCGACGTGGCCTACCGTTACTTTCATACCGCGCGGCGCAGCTTCATCGTGGCCGACTGCCCCGGCCACGAGCAGTACACGCGCAACATGGCCACCGGCGCCTCCAACGCCGAGCTGGCGGTGGTGCTGATCGATGCGCGCAAGGGCGTGCTGACGCAAACGCGCCGGCATACTTATATCTGTGGCCTGCTCGGCATCCGCCAGGTGCTGCTGGCAGTCAACAAGATGGACCTGGTCGACTACGATCAGACGGTCTACGACGCGATCGCTACCGAATACCGCGAGCTGGCACAAAGCCTCGGCATCGACCAGGTGCAGTGCCTGCCGGTGTCGGCGCTGAACGGCGACAATGTGGGCAGCCGTTCGTCGAACATGCCCTGGTACGACGGCGGCAGCCTGCTCGATGCGCTGGAAACGGCAGACGTGGTGCGCTTTCGTGCGGCCGACTTCCGCATGCCGGTGCAATGGGTGAATCGCCCGGATCAATCGTTCCGCGGCTACGCCGGCACGATTTGCGGTGGCAGCGTGGCACGCGGCGACGAGATCGTGGTGCAGCCGGGCGTGCAGCGCGCGCGGGTCGAGCGCATCGTCACTTTCGATGGCGACCTGGAGCAAGCAGGCGAGGGGCAGGCGGTTACGCTCTGCTTCGATCGCGAACTGGACGCCAGCCGCGGCGACGTGATCGCCGATGCGCTGCGCCCGGCGCCGGTAGCCGACCAGTTCACCTGCCACCTGCTGTGGATGGGCGACAACTCGCTGCTGCCCAACCGTACCTATCGGCTGAAGATCGGCACTCGCACGGTCAATGCGCGGATCATGTCGATCAAGCACAAGGTGGACGTCAACAGCCAGGCCAGGCTGGCCGCGCGCCACCTCGAACTGAACGAGGTGGGTTACTGCACGGTGGGGCTGGATGATGCGATCGCGTTCGAGGCGTATGCGGCCAATCGCACGCTGGGCGGCTTCATCCTGATCGATCGTCAGAGCAATGCGACCGTGGCCTGCGGCATGCTCGACTTTGCCCTGGGGCGCTCCAGCAACGTGCACTGGCAGCATGTGGACATCGACAAGCGCGTGCGTGGCGCCAGCAAGGGGCAACTGCCGTTGTGCCTGTGGTTCACCGGCTTGTCGGGCGCCGGCAAATCCACTATCGCGAACCTGGTCGAACGCAAGCTGCACACGCTGGGTTATCACACCTATCTGCTGGACGGCGACAACGTGCGCCACGGCATCAACAAGGATCTCGGCTTCACCCCGGCGGACCGGGTCGAGAACATCCGCCGCATCGCCGAGGTGGCGCATCTGATGGTGGATGCGGGCTTGATCGTGCTGGTCAGCGCGATTTCCCCCTATCGCAGCGAACGGCGCTCGGCGCGCGAGCTGTTCGACGCCGGCGAGTTCCTGGAGGTCTTCGTCGACGCGCCGCTGGAGGAATGCGAGCGACGCGACCCGAAGGGCCTTTACCGCAAGGCGCGCGCCGGTGAAATCCGCAACTTCACCGGCATCGACGCCCCGTATGAACGGCCCGAGACGCCGGACGTGCACCTGCTCAGTGCCGGCCAGCGCGCCGAGGAACTGGCCGAGCAGCTCACCGCGCAATTGCTGGTCGACGTCGAGGAAGGCGACAGCGAGGACTGAGCTTGCGAGGAAGGTTCCCGGAATAGTGCCGCAGCTCCAGAACGCTGTATTTACTTCTCCGCCGAGCGGGGGAAGGTGCCGAACGTGGAAGAGGGCGCTCTCGTTCCTTGGTGGAACATGGCAAGAACCCTTCCCCCACCGGGGGAAGGTGGCGCGTAGCGACGGATGAGAGTGCGTGCGGAGCGTGATGTGGAATGGCGCGGAGACCGGCATTTCTTCGTTGGAGATGTGTGCAAGCCCGGCACCCTCTCCCCAACCCTCTCACCCGCAAGGGGACTCCCGTTGGTCGCCGGAGAGAGGGGGCAAACGTGCCGAGCGGGTTCGCAAGCTCAGACCGGTGCGGCGGGTTCACGGCGCGGGTGCTTTTTGCTTTCTGAAGTGTCTTGGCTTGGATTGCAGCGGGCCGGCGGCGATAATGCATGACTCCCCCAAGCAAGGCGTCGCCGCGATGACCGAGAAGACCGTACTCAACGCCACGCATCGGGCGCTTGGCGCGCGCATGGTCGATTTCGGCGGCTGGGACATGCCGATCAACTATGGCTCGCAGATCGAGGAACATCATGCGGTGCGGCGGGATGTCGGCATGTTCGACGTGTCGCACATGACCGTGGTCGACCTGCACGGCGCGCGGGGCCGCGACTTCCTGCGGCACCTGCTGGCGAACAGCATCGACAAGCTGAAAGTGCAGGGCAAGGCGCTGTACTCATGCATGCTCAATGAAACCGGTGGCGTGATCGACGACCTGATCGTGTACTACCTCGGCGAGGAGTTTTTCCGGCTGGTGGTCAACGCCGGGACCCGCGCCAAGGACCTGGCCTGGATCGGCAAGCAGGCCGCCGCGTTCGGCGTCCAGGTGAAGGAGCGTCCGGAGCTCGCGATGATCGCCGTGCAGGGCCCGCACGCACGCGCCAGGGTGCTCGACCTGCTGCACGAGGTGGATCGCTCGCGTATCGAGAAGCTGGGCAAGTTCGCCGCCGCGGCGGCGCAGGGCCCGCACGGCATGCCGCTGTTCGTGGCGCGCACCGGCTACACCGGTGAGGACGGCTTCGAGATCATCGTCCCGCAAGAACACGCCATTGCGCTGTGGGAAGCACTGTATGCCGCTGGCGTGAAGCCTGCCGGCCTGGGCGCGCGCGACACCCTGCGGCTCGAGGCCGGCATGAACCTGTATGGCCAGGACATGGACGAGAGCGTGACACCGTGGGAGGCCAATCTCGGCTGGACCGTGGCGCTGGATCCGGGCCGCGACTTCATCGGCCGCGCCGCGCTCGAGCAGCAGCAGGCCGACGGCGTGCCGCGGGTGATGATCGGTCTGGTGCTGGATGACAAAGGCGTGCTGCGTCACGGCCAGAAGGTGCTCGCCGCCAGCGGCGAGGGCGAGATTCTGTCTGGCATCTTTGCGCCGACATTGGACAAATCCATTGCGTTCGCACGGGTGCCCGCCGGCGAAACCGGCAATTTGCGCGTCGACATTCGCGGTCGCGAGTTGCCGGTGCGGCAGGTGAAATATCCGTTCGTTCGTGGCGGCAAGGCCTGCGAGGGCATCTGAACCGGCACTTTGAACTTTTCCCCACGGCGAATGCCACAAGGGCAATGCTGCACACTATCTGGAGTTTGTAACGACGCGTTTTTTCTCCATCCCGCGTTGCTCGCTGTCGCCATGGCCATGATTACGCCCGGCGCCCTGGGCTGGCCAAAAGTGGCACTCGTCCTGATATTCCATCAAGTACGCAGCACTGCACTAGAATCCCCACCCGTAACTCCACCCCATCCCAACGACTGGATCCGATCATGAGCGAGATTCCCGGCGATCTGAAATTCCTCAAGTCCCACGAGTGGGCCCGCGTCGAGGACGACGGCCTGGTTCGTGTGGGCATTTCCGACCACGCACAAAGCCAGCTCGGTGACCTGGTCTACGTCGAGTTGCCCGAGATCGGTGTCGCCGTGGAGGCCGGCAACGGCCTTGCCGTGGTGGAGTCGGTCAAGGCAGCCTCGGACATCTACGCGCCGGTTTCTGGCGAGATCGTCGAGGTCAACGAGCTGCTCAGCGATAAACCGGAGACGATCAACGAGGATGCTTTCGGGGATGGCTGGCTCGTCCTCATTCGCCCCAGCGATCGCGCCGAGCTCGACGAACTGCTTGATCCCAAAGACTACGAAGAGCTGATCGAGAACGACGACCACTGATTCGCTCGCGAACGTGAAATGCTGCCGGCCGCCGTGTGCGGCCGGCAGCATTTCAGACGCATCGATTTCGTTGCAACTAGTGCGGCATCGGCGAGCGGGAAAACACGCGTCCGATCGCCCCGTCAGTTTGGTCGAACTCTTTCTTGATCGGCGTGGAGGTCCTGCGTCGATGGGTCTGTTTCTCGTAGTTACTCTCGGGAAAGGGCCGTTCGGCAGACCAGATTCAACGTCACGCGAAAATTCTTCAGTGGCGTTCTGTTCATTTGCGGACACCGCCCGGCAGCCGTGAAAATCACGTGATGCGCGCGAGCGTTGTCGCGGTCTCGCGTCAGCACTGATATTTGCGGCGGTGCTGCAAATATGCCAATTCCACGGGGTTTTACAGCCATTTGTTAATAATGCGATGAACTTGTATGGACGTCTAGACGTCCTTCGCTCCAGTCCATGATGGCTTGTGGCGCCGCGCCGGTACTGCGCTCAGGGTGCTTCAGTCAGTTCGAGGCGGGGAAATTACATGACTGAAATCAATTGACAGCAGAAATCTTCGGGGATAGCTTTCGCAGCAGATAACGGGGATTGCGTTCTATGGCAACAACAAAATTCATCAAGCCGTATGTCGAGCACGGTGAGAAGGCAAATGCGGTACGCAAGATCACGGTCTCGATTCCACTCCATGTCCTGCGACGTCTTTCTGATCTGCGCACCCACCGTCAAGTGAACAATCTTCGGCACGCTACGAACAGCGACCTGCTGGTTGAAGCGTTCCTTCATGCTTTTACTGGGCAACCACTGCCAACTGATGAGGAGCTAAGACGAACTATGGCCACTGCCAAGAAATCCGCTGCAAAGAAACCGGCCGCCAGGAAGGCTGCCGCCAAGAAGTCCACTGCCAGGAAACCGGCTGCCAGGAAACCGGCCGCCAAGAAGCCTGCAACCAGGAAACCCGCAGCCAAGAAGTCGGCTGCAAAGAAGCCGGCAGCCAAAAAGGTTGCTGCGAAGAAAGCTGCCGTGAAGAAAGTCGCCCGGAAACCGGCGGCGAAGAAGGCTGCAGCCCGGAAGCCGGCGGCTGCGAAGAAGACTGCCGTGAAGAAGGTCGCCAGGAAGGCGACGAAGAAGGCTGCGCCGAAGAAAGCTGCAGGCGCCAAGGTGGTGAAGGCCACCAAGACCGCGAAGGCCAAGACCAAGGTCAAAGCCAAGGCGAAAAAGTAAGTCACTCGCAACATAGCGACACCACATAACAAGATCCGTTGTCTACTTCTCCCCCCGCGGTGCCCAGCGTGGGGGGGGCACTTCGAAAAATTCGTCCCGGCTTGCCCGGGACGCTTCGTTTGTGGCGAGCGAAAATCTCGCATTCGGTCCACCCCCCGCATGACCACCACCGATCCGCGGGGTGGCTTGCCCGCCCCGACCTCGCGTGCCATTGCCGTACTGTGCCAATGGAGTTACCTTTCCCACATCCGCGCCGCGGCGTATCCGGGGGATGCGCCGCTCCTACAGGGGGAAAAAGCGCGGGTATCTGTCGACACTCAGTGAGAGACCATGGATACCCGATAGTGAGAGACCATGGATACCCGATACTTGATTGATACGCGTCGGCGTGCGCGTGGAGCCGTCAGGCCCACCTACATTGCCATCATTGCGGTTTTTGTCCTGCTTGCCTTTGGTGCGTGGTTTCTCATCATCAAGCCGCGGCAGGCGTTGGTCACGGCCGATTTGGGCAGTCATCCGTCCACGCCGGTGACGACCATGGCGCGAGCGGTGCCGCCGCCGGTCAACGTGGCGGGCATGGGTGTCGACCAGCTGGTAGGCGAGGCGCGCACGGCGATGGGCCAGCGGCGCTATCTGGCACCGGCCGGCAACAATGCGTTCGAGTTCTACCTGCGGGTGCTGGAGAAGGACCCGGGCAACAAGGTGGCCTCTGACGCTCTGCGTGAGACGTTCCCGTTTGCAGCCGACCAGACCGAGCAAGCCATCAACGCACGCGACTTCGCTGAGGCGCAGCGTGAGATCGACTTGCTGGCCAAGGCCGATCCGACCAACTTCACGCTGACCATCCTGCGCTCCAAGCTCGATGCTCAACGCAAGACCCTCAATCAGCAACAGCAACAGGCGCTCGACGCGCAGAAGACCGCGGCGCTGGCGGCACAGCAGTCAGCGGCCGGCAAGGCCGCCGCCGACCAGTTGGCGCAACAGCAGGCGAGACTGGTCGCGCAGCAGAAGGCGACGCAGGAAGCCGCCGCGGAGCAGGCCCGCAAACAGGCGACTAGCGCAACGGAGCCTGGCAGTGGTTCGGCCAATGGCGCGACGGTAGCCGCGACCACCGGTCCGACCAGCGACGCGGTCCTGACCAAGGCGGTGCCGCCTCGCTATCCTGCGGCGGCCGTTCGTTCGCGTCAGGAGGGTTGGGTGGTGGTGTCCTTCACCGTGGACAAGGATGGCAAGACCAGCGACGTCAAGGTGGTCGATGCACAGCCTCGTCGAATCTTTGATCGTGCCGCAGTTGATGCGGTGGAGCAGTATCGGTTCACTCCGGCAATGAAGAATGGCGCGCCGGTGAGCAGCGCGAGGCAGCAGCGGATCGAATTCAAGCTCTGACGATCAGTGCAACCCGGCAACTCGGCGGCGCGTGCCTGGCATGCGCCGTTTTGCGTTGTGGTGATCGGGTTCGCTGCGCCGGCGTGGCCAGACTGAACCTCGACGCCAACCCAATGTGCCGATGTCCGCCAGTCTGATGTCGGTGGTGCCTCAGTGGCGCCGTTTGGGGCGTGCCTTGCGGTGCTTGCGTTGCGGTGCCGCAGGCTTCTTCGCGTCGCTTTCGATCTGCGCCCAGTCGACGTGCGGCAGGCCGAGCAGATCGTCGAACACCATGGGCATCAGTCCGCTCGGCGTCGGTCCAGTGGAGTTCCACAAGGTCACCACGCCGACGTGGTATTTCGGAAAGAAACCGATCATGGTGCGGTAACCGGCTACGGCGCCGGCGTGGTAGATCAAGGTTTCACCGGCGTACTTGTAGACTCGCCAGCCCAGCGCATAGTGCGCGTCGGTGAGGCGCGCGCGACGCCACGAGGTGGCATGCAATTCGCTGGGCGTGGTGACGCCGGGCGCGTGCTGCACGTCGAGCAGCGAGGTCGGCAGCACGTCCTGGCGGCCGCCCATCTGCGCGATCAGCCATTTCTCCATGTCGCGCAGGCTGGCGTTGACGCCTGCGGCGGGGGCAACCCGGTAGTAGGTTTCGTTCGGTTCGAAAGGTACCCAGCCGTGACCTGACGCGCGATGCGGGCGCGCCCAGCTCTTGCTCGATTCAAGCCCTGCGCGGCCATAGCTGGCCGTGGTCATGCCGAGCGGATAGAACAAGCGTTTGTCCACCTGGTGGTAGAAGAAGTCGCCAGTGCGCGCGAGTACCACGTCACCGATGATGCTGAAGGCGATGTTCTGGTAGCCGTAACATTCGCCGACGCCACAGGTCATGTCGACCTCGTCGAGTTTGCGCACCAACTCCTGGTAGGAAACATCACTCTCGAGCATTTTGTCGAAGGTATTGCGCGGCAGCCCCAGCTTCTGCCCCAGGATGTCGCTGACCGTGGCCTGGTCGGCCGCCTGCATGTCCTTGAGTTTGAAATACGGCAACACGTTGATCAGCCGCGTGTCCCAGTTCAGCTTGCCGTCGTCCACCAGCAGGCCGGTGAGCGCCGTGGCGAAGGCCTTGGACAGCGAAGCCAACCGGAACGAGGTGGTGGGAGTGACCGGTTCCCTGGTGGCGGCATTGGCATAACCGATGGTGCCCTCGAAAACCACCTTGTCGTCGATCACCACGGCGGTGGCCAGGCCGGCCACGGCATCGCGTTGCTCGACGAGATTCAGCCAGCGCTTGTAATCGGCGAGGGTTTTCTCGATGCGCGCCTGCGGCAGCGGCGTCGTCACGGAAACGACGGTTGGTGGCCGGTTCGTGGTGGTCGCAGAGGTTGCGCCGACGGGCGCGCAGGCCAGGCCGAACACGCCTGTGACGGTCAGGAAAATCTTGCGAAACGGCATGGTATTCTGGTGATATTCCGGCGTGCAGGCACGTCTTTGGATGAGGAGAGTGTCGATGAGTCTGATCATTTTTCTAGTTGTTGTCGCCCTGATTGTCTTGTACTTCGTGGCGATCTACAACGGACTGGTCACTTCACGCAACAGTTACAAGAACGCTTTTGCGCAGATCGACGTGCAACTGACCCGTCGGCACGACCTGATACCGAATCTGGTCGAGACCGCCAAGGGTTACCTGGCACACGAGCGCGGTACCCTCGAAGCCGTGGTGCAGGCACGCAACGCGGCGGTCAGCGGGCTGGCCGGTGCCAAGGCGAATCCCGGTGATCCGGCCGCCATGCAGCAACTGGCCAGCAGCGAGAATGCATTGACCCAGACGCTGGGTCATTTGTTCGCGCTGCAGGAAGCCTATCCTGACCTGAAGGCCAACCAGACCATGATGCAGCTCTCCGAGGAGCTGACCTCGACCGAGAACCGGGTGGCTTTTTCACGGCAGGCTTTCAATGACTCGGTACTGACCTACAACAACAAGCGCGAGGTCTTTCCGGCCTCGTTCGTGGCCAACAGTTTCGGCTTCACCGTGGCCGAACCGCTGAAGATCGAGGATCCGGCCGTGCGCGAGGTGCCGAAGGTCTCCTTCAGCTGATGGGCGCGACACCGCGGCCCAGGCCGCGGTGTCGGTGACCGCTCGCCGGAGTCCCCATGGATTTTTTTGCCCAACAGGCGCGCGTGCGCGGCAGCAGTCGGCGACTGGTTGCCTTGTTCGTGCTGGCAGTGGTCGCGATCGTGGTGACCATCGACGTCGTGGTGTGGTTGGCGATGGGCCACCGTCCGGTCGATGGCGAACCGGCGGCGTCGAACTTGTGGTTGCTGTTTTCCACCAGCCTGATCGTGCTGGCCGGGATCGGGTTCAGCTCACTGTTCCGCATCATGAGCCTGTCCAACGGCGGCAAGAGCGTGGCTGAAAGCGTCGGTGCCGTGCCGGTGCCGCCGGACACTTCCGACCCGGCGCTGCGCCGTTTGCGTAACGTGATCGAGGAGGTGGCAATCGCCGCCGGCGTGCCGGTACCGGACATCTACCTGATGGCCGACGAGCCGGGCATCAATGCGTTCGCCGCCGGTTACTCGGTCTCCGACGCAGCGGTCTGCGTCACCCAGGGGTGCCTGGACAACCTCAGTCGTGACGAGTTGCAAGGCGTGATCGCGCATGAGTTCAGCCACGTGCTGAACGGCGACATGCGGCTCAACATCCGTCTGATGGGTTTGCTGTTCGGCATTCTGGTGCTGGCGATCGTGGGCCGCCGGGTGATCTGGTTTGGCGGCGGCCGCAGCAGCCGGCGTGGTGGTGGCGGTGGCCAGGTCTGGATGATCGGGCTGGCGCTGATCGTGGTCGGCTACATCGGCTATTTCTTCGGGCGGCTGATCCAGGCCGCGGTGGCGCGTTCGCGCGAATCGCTGGCCGACGCCTCGGCGGTGCAGTTCACCCGGCAGACGGACGGCATCGCCGGGGCGCTGAAGAAGATCGCGATCCTCAGCGAAGGCTCGCAACTGCAGGCCGCCAACAAGCAGGAAGTGGCGCATATGCTGTTCGGCGAGGCCGGCAGTTTCAACGCGCTGTTCGCCACCCATCCGCCGCTGCTGCAACGCATTCGGGCACTGGAGCCCGGCTTCCGCGAGGAAGAGCTGGCCCAGCTGGCCGCGTCGATGCAGCGCGCCGCCGAGGCACCGCCGGTCGCGCCACCGGCGAGCCAGCCGCGCAGCCCGTTGGGCGTGCCGGGCATGAACCTGCCACCAGTGCTGCCGGTCGTGCTGGCCGGAGCAGTCGTTGCCGGCCGCAGCGCGAGCGCGCCGGCCTTCCAGCGTGCCGCGGCGGTGCAGCAGGCGATCCCGGCCACGCTGACGACCGCCGTGCAGCAGCCTGAATCGGCACTCATCGTGATGCTGGCCTTGGCGCTGTCGATGGAAACCGAACTGCAGGTGGCGCAGCAGCGTATCGTCGCCGATGCGTTTGGCGACGACGTCCAGCGGGCCGTGCAGGCGGCGGCGCAACAACTGGCCACGCTGTCGCCGATGGCGCGCCTGCCGCTGGTCTCGCTGGCGTTCCCCGCGCTGAAGCAACTGCCTGACGGGCGTCAGCAGACCTTGCTGCGCGCACTCGATGATCTGGTCAAGGTGGATGGCCGGGTCGATCTCAATGAATATTGCCTGGCCCGGTTGCTGCGGATCCAGTTGCAGGAGGCGCGCCAGCCGCGCCGCGCACCGGTCGATGGCCAGAAGAAACTTCCCGCGTGTCGCGACAGCCTGATCCTGGTGTGCACTGTCATCGCATCGGCTGGCTGTTCCGACGAGGCGAGTGCCCGGCGCGCCTGGCTGCTGGCGATGCAACAGGCATTTCCGGGCGAGGCGATCGAGTGGTCGCCGCCGCCTGCGGCATGGCAGGCCCCGTTCGAGCGTGCGCTGGACGATCTGGACGGCTTGAGTCCGGTGGCCAAGGAGTTGGTGATCCAGAGCCTGCTGCGCGCCATCCAGGCGGATGGTCAAGTCAGCGTGGAGGAGGCCGAACTGCTGCGGGTGATCTGCGCCAGCCTGCATTGCCCGGTGCCGGCGCTTTCAGTGGCGTAGGAGCCCGCTCGCGGGCGATGCTTCTGTGCGGGAGTCGGAGCTCGGAATTCGCGAGAGATAGAACAAGAACAAGAACCAGAGCATCGCCCGCGAGCGGGCTCCTACGGTTTGCCTGCCAGGATGAGGGCGCTGGCGCGCTCGGCAATCATGATTGTCGGGGCGTTGGTGTTGCCGGTGGGCAGGGCCGGCATGATCGAGGCATCGACCACACGCAGCCCCTCGACGCCGCGCACGCGCAATTCGCTGTCGACCACTGCGCGGTCGTCCTTGCCCATGCGGCAACTGCCGACGGGGTGGTAGATCGTTTCCGCCTTGCGCCGGATGAAGTCGATGTAGTCGACGTCGGTATCCAGCTCACGCTCGGGGAAAACCGGTGCGCCCCGGCAATGGTCGAACGCGCCTTGCGCCAGGATTTCGCGTGACAATCGTGCTGCCTCGATCATCCGCTTCAGGTCATGGCCGTCGGCGTCGCCGAGGTAGTTGGCGTGGATCGCCACCGGTTGCCTCGGGTCCGCCGAGCGCAGGCGCAGGCGCCCGCGGCTGCGCGGGTGCAAATTGCACGCGTGCACGGTGTAGCCGTCGCCGGGCAGGCGGTGGCGACCATGGTCGTCCAGCTGCGCCGGCACGAAATGGAACTGGATGTCGCAGCGCTCATCGTCGGCCAGGCGGCTGCGCATGAAGCCGCCGGACTCGGCGATGTTCGAGCTGCCCGGGCCATCGCGGTGACGCCACCAGCGGATCGCCGTGGTCAACTGGTTGAGGTGGTCGTAGGTGAGGTGCCGTTGGCGGCTGCCGACCACGGTGCAGATGTCCAGGTGGTCCTGCAGTTCGCCGCCGACGTCGGGCAGATCGGCCACCGCCGTGATCCCGTGTTCGCGCAGATGATCGGCCGGACCCAGCCCCGAGAGCATCAGCAACTGCGGCGTGTTGATCGTGCCGCCGCAGACCAGTACTTCGCCTGCCTCGACGCGCTCGGTGCCGTGTCGGCCCCGACGCAGCTGCACGCCTACCGCGCGCCCGCGGTCAAACAGTACCCGCTCGACCAGCACACCGGTGCGTATCGTCAGGTTGGTGCGATGCCGGACCGGTTTCAGAAAACCAGTCGCGGCCGAGCACCGTGCACCGTCGCGTTGGGTGACCTGGTACAGGCCGAAGCCGGCCTGATGCGCGCCGTTGAAATCGTCGTTGCGCGTGTGGCCGGCGCTTACCGCTGCCTCGATGAAGGTACTCGACAGCGGGTTGTGATAACGCAGGTCGGAGACGCCCAGCGGACCGCCGACGCCGTGCGTGGCGCTGGCGCCCCGGCTGTTGTCCTCGCTGCGCACGAACCATGGCAGCACTTGTTGCCATGACCAGCGCGAGTCACCGCTGGCGGCGGCCCAGCCATCGTAGTCAGCGGGCACGCCGCGCACGTAACACATCGCGTTGATCGAGCTGGAGCCACCCAGGGTCTTGCCGCGCGGCCACCACAAGCGGCGTCGGTCGAGCGCCGGTTCCGGTTCGGTTCGGTAACCCCAGTTCAGCGTGCGCCGCTTTGCCAACTCGGCCAACCCGGCTGGCATGTGGATCAACGGGCTCCAGTCGCGTGGGCCCGCCTCCAGCAGCAGCACACGGGTGGCCGGGTTTGCGCTTAGGCGGTTGGCCAGCACGCAGCCGGCCGAGCCGGCGCCGACGATCACGTAGTCGTAGTTGTCCAAGCGGGCCCTTGGTCTGGCGGTTGGCGAGTGTCGACATGGTAGTCTCTTCGCGCTTTCCACTGGATACGCCCTTGAGTCTGCCTCGTTCCGTCGCCGAGGAACAAGCCGCCGCGCCGATCTTGTCCGCACTGGCCTTTTTCTTCGTGATGACGTCGTACTACATCATCCGGCCGGTGCGCGACCAGCTCAGTGGTGCCGTCGGCTCAACATCGTTGCCGCTGTTCTACGGCGCAGTGTTCCTGGTGATGCTGCTGATCACGCCGGTGTTCGGCATGCTGGTGGCACGTTTCCGTCGGCGCCAGTTGCTGGCGTGGAGCTACAGTTTCTTCATCGTTTGTCTGCTCGCCTTCGTGCCCGCGTTCGTGGCGCAGGAGCGCATCGGCGCGCGTGAACTGGGCGTGGTGTTCTTCGTCTGGGTCAGCGTGTTCAACTTGTTCGTGGTGTCGCTGTTCTGGAGCGTCATGGCCGACATCTTCAGCAGTGGTCAGGCGCGACGGGTGTTCTCGCTGATCGCGCTGGCCGGCATGGGCGGCGCGGTGTTCGGCCCGCTGGTGACCAAACTGCTGGTGCAGGTGATCGGCGTGGCGCCGTTGCTGGTGGTCTCGGCGTTGGCGCTGTCGGTGTCGCTGGCGTTGCTGCTGCGGCTGTCCGCCAGTCATGGCGCCCAGGCGGGTGGGTACGGCGAGGAGCCGATTGGTGGCTCGCTGTGGGCCGGCGTCAAGGAACTCTGGTCGCGTCCGTTTCTGCGTTACATGGCGCTGCTGATGTTGTTTGGCGACGGCATCGGCACGCTGGCGTACGCATTGGTGGCCGACTACGCCAAGGCACATTTCGCCGATGCAGTGGCGCGCACGGCGTTCTACAACAATCTCGATCTGGCGACCAACGGGCTTGGCGCGCTGTTGCAGTTGACCCTGACCCGCTGGTTATTGATCCGCCATGGTGCCGGCTGGGGCTTGTTGCTGCCGACTCTGGTCAACGTGGCACTACTGGGCGCGGTGGTGCTGCTTGGCGGCGGCAACGTAGCGTGGTTGTATGGCGTACCGATGCTGGCGGTGCTGATGGTGATCACGCGCGGTTTTGCCTACGGGATGACCAAGCCGGCGGTGGACGCGCTGTATACACGTGTGCCGCGCGAGACACGCTACAAGGGCAAGAACTTTGTCGAGACCGCGGTCTGGCGCTTCGGCGACGTGCTCGTAACCAGCGCGGTGAGCGGATTGCGGGTGCTTGGCCTGGGCGTCGTCGGCGTCGCATTGGCTGGCACTGGGGTCGCCGCGCTGGCGGTCGTGGTGGCCCGACGCGCCGGCTGGTCGCCCGATCTGGCGCCGGACGAACCGGTGCCCCGCGACAAGGCCAGCCGGACGCGGACGTGAGTTGGCGCGTGCGTGCCTGCCCGTCAATCCCGAGCTCTACGCTCAACTGGTGATGTAGCGCTCCAGATGCTCGATCTGCTCGGCCTGGGCGTCGATGACTGCCTTGACCAGGTCGCCGATCGAGATGACGCCGACCACCTTGCCGTCCTCCACGACCGGCAGGTGCCGTACGCGGCTGTTGGTACACCGGCGCATGCAGTCGAACACGTCCGTATCCGGGCCGACGGTTAGCGGGTCGGGGGTCATGATGTCGGACACGGGCGTCTGCGACGAGGATTTCCCCTGCAGGATAACCTTGCGCGCGTAGTCGCGTTCGGACACCACGCCGACCAGCTTGGCACCGCTCATGACCAGCAGCGCACCGACCCGGCATTCGGCCATCTGCTTGATGGCCTCGAGCACCGGGGCCTCCGGTGTCACGCTGAAGATGGTGCTGCCCTTGTCTTGCAGCAGGTGTTTGACTTGGCTCATATCGGGTCTCCGGGCGGTGGCCATGGGCACGGTATGACTTGAGTCTAGCGCGCCTCGGGGTTGGCGTGTAGTGAAGCCGGAGGTGCCGCCGCCTGACGCGGAGTTCGCGGCGGACGGCGTTCTTCGACGAAGTACAGCGGCCGCTGCTTGCTTTCGGCGTAGTTGCGGCCCAGGTACTCGCCAATCACGCCCAGCGCGAGCAACTGCACGCCGCCGAGGAACAGGATCACCAGGATCAGGGTCGGGTAGCCGCGCACCGAGTCGCCGTAGAACAACGTGCGGGTCAGCACCCACAGGCCGTAGCCGAATGAAACCCCGGCCGAAGCCAGCCCGATCCAGGTGGCCAGCCGCAGCGGCGCAGTCGAGAACGAAGTGATGCCCTCGATGGCCAGCTGGGCCAGCCGCCAGTAGTTCCACTTGGTGGCACCGCCTTGACGGGGTTCGCGCAAATAATGTACCGCCGTCTGCCGGAATCCGATCCAGCCAAACAGGCCTTTCATGAACCGTTGGCGCTCGCGCAACTGTGCCAACGCGTCCAGCGCGCGCCGGGACAGCAGCCGGAAGTCGCCGGTGTCGCGCGGAATGGCGGTATCTGACAACCGCTCCATGCTGCGATAGAACGCCGCAGCCGTGAATCGCTTGAAGTAGCTTTCGCCGTCGCGCGCGGTACGGGTGGCATAGACCACGTCGTAGCCCGCCTGCCATTGCTCGATGAGGGCAGGGATCAGCTCGGGCGGATCCTGCAGGTCGGCATCGATCACCACCACCGCGTCGCCATCGGCGGCATCGAGGCCGGCGGTGAGTGCTGCCTCCTTGCCGAAATTGCGCGAGAGCTTGAGCGCACCGACGCGCGGGTCAGTGGCGAGCAGCGAACTGATGATCGACCAGGTGTCGTCATCGCTGCCGTCGTCGACATAGAGCACGCTGCAGTCCAGCGGCAGTTGATCCAGGACCTGGCCCAGGCGCTGATGGAACGCACGCAGCACGGCGGACTCGTTGTAGGCAGGGACGACGACGGTGAGTTGCGGCATGGGCGGCACCAGTGGAAACCAATTGCGTGCTGACGAACGGCGGATGGCCGGGCGAGGGTCTTGCTCACTGCGGCGATTGCGGCGGGGCGCGACCTTCGACATAACCCGGTCCGCCCAGTTGTTCCATTTGTTGCCGGATCCACGCGGCGCGGCGCAGTACATACGCGCTCGGTCGATCCACATGCAGCCGGCGCGGACTCGGCAGCACCGCCGCCAGACGGGCAGCCTGGGTTGGGTTGACACGCGCGGGCGCGGTATGGAAATACACCTCGCTGGCCGCACCCACGCCGTAGATGCCATTGCCCAGCTCCGCGATGTTCATGTAAACCTCGAGGATGCGCTGCTTCGGCCAGGTCAGTTCGATCAGTACGGTGAAATACGCTTCCAGGCCCTTGCGCACGAAGCTGCGGCCGTTCCACAGGAACAGGTTCTTGGCAGTCTGCTGGCTGATCGTGCTGGCGCCGCGCAGACGCCTGCCTTCGTCCGCCGCGTCGATCGCCTTGTTGATGGATTCGAAATCGAAGCCGTGGTGATAGGGGAACTTCTGGTCCTCGCCGGCCACCATCGCCAGCGGCACCCACGGCGACACCTGCCGCCACGGTACCCAGTGCTGGCGCAGGTGGAAATCCTTTTCACCATGTGTCCATGCGCTGAACTGGCGCTCCACCATCACGGCCGATGTCCATGGCGGTATGAAGCGCAGCAGCAGTACCGCCAGCCAGCTCAATACCAGCCAGGCCAGCAAGGACAGGCCCAGCCAGCGCAGCAGTTTGCGCCATGGGGATCGGTGGAAGGCAGTGGACATGATCAGGCACGGACGGAGATGCGGGGAGTATACGAGGCGTTGTCCCACCGCCGTCGTGCCCCCATCTGTTTGAGCTGTTCCTGAGGAGAACCCGGACCGTGTCCATCCAGTCCCACGATGATGTCCTGCATCGCTTCTTGCTGCCACGCGCCGGCGTGCGCGGCACCCTGGTGCGCCTGGGTGCAAGCTGGCGCGAGGTGGCTGGTCGGGCCGACTACCCACCGCCATTGCAGATCTTGCTCGGCGGGGCGCTGGCGGCCAGCGCCCTGCTGACCGGCAATATCAAGCTCGATGGCGCGCTGTCAGTTGAGCTGAAGAGTGCTTCGGCACTGCGCCTGCTGTTTGCCGAGTGCAATGACCAGGGTCGCCTGCGGGGGCTGGCACGCTGGCATGAGCCGCTACCCGAACCGCTGGCGCTCGACGCGCTGGCCGATGCCGTGATGGCGATCACGATGGGCAATGTCGAGCGTGGGCAGCGCTATCAGGGACTGGTCGAGCTGAGCCACGCGGGATTGGCCGAGTCGCTGGAGAACTACTTCATCCAGTCCGAACAACTGCCCGCGCGGATTGTGCTGGCGGCAAATGCCGAGCAGGCGGTCGGCCTGATGCTGCAGAAGATGCCGGACGAGGGTGGCCATGATGTCGTTTCGGACGAAGACGCCTGGAACCGCGTGGTGCACCTGACCGCCACGCTGGGCGTGGACGAACTGCTTGCCACCCCGGCCGAATCGCTGTTGTACCGGCTCTATCACGAGGAGTCCGTCCGGCTCCTCGATACACGACTGCTGGCATTCGGCTGCAGCTGCAATCGCGAGCGGGTCACGGCGATGTTGCGCTCGCTCGGTCGCGACGAGGTGGAGGCGGCGTTGGCGGCCCGCGACGGCGAGATCGAGGTGATCTGCGAGTTCTGCGCGCAGCGCTATACATTCGATCGTATCGACGCTGAACACTTGCTCAGTGCAGGCGCGGCGCCCGGCGCGCCGGACACTGCGCAGTAGCCGGGCGTTGAAAAGCTGCCTGGTGCAAGCCGGGCCGAGCACGGACACCTGCCGGGCTCGGCGCGTTGCACAAGGCAGGAAAGCCCTCTACAACAACCGGGCAAGTCCGGTCAGGCGAGCAACAGCGGCTTGTCGGCATTGAGCCACGTGCTGGCTGGCTGCGCCGTAGCGAACAGGAAGCCCTGGCCGTAGCGGCAGCCGACGCGCAGCAAGGCCTGAAGCTGTGACTCCTCCTCGATGCCCTCGGCAATCACCTTCATGTGCAGTGAGTCGGCCAGCACCTGGATGGCGCGCACCAGGGCCACGCTCTGAGTGTCGCTGTCGTCGGATGGAAGCTCGACGATGAAGGAGCGATCGATCTTCAAGCTCTCGAACGGATACTGATGCAGGTAGCTGAGCGAGGAGTAGCCGGTGCCGAAATCGTCCAGTGCGATGCCGACGCCGTGGCTGCGCAAGTTCTTCAGCATCCGCTTCACCTGGGTCGGGTTCTCCAGCAGCGCGTGCTCGGTGACCTCGATGCGGATGCAATGGGTGGGTACGGCGTACTGGTCGAACAGGGCGAGCAGGCGTTGGTCAAGATCGGCCGAACGGAAGTGTCGCCCGGAGACGTTGATGCTGATGAAGCCCTCGGTGCCGATCAGGCGCACGGCCTGGATGCACACCTGTTCGAAGATCTGCCAGTCGATGGCCTCGGCACAACCGCATTCCTCGGCGATCAGCAGGAAGTCGTGCGGCGGCAGCAGCCCGCGCTGTGGGTGATGCCAGCGCAACAGGGCCTCGTAGCCAACGACGCGGCCGTCACTGAGTTCGACGATCGGTTGATAGTACGGCTCGAACTCCTTGCGGCTCAACGCGTGGCGCAGGTCGTTCTCCATCTCCAGCAACGACAGCGCCTCGCGACGCAGGCGGTCGTCGAACATCGCCGCCCGGTGGCGGCCGCCGTCCTTGGCGTTGTACATCGCCGCGTCGGCGTCACGCAGCAACTCCTCCGGCTGGCGGTAATGCGGTGCCGACAACGCGATGCCGATCGATGCAGAGGTGAAAATCTCCTTGGTACCCAGCCGGAACGGCGCCTGCAGGTCGCCGATGATGCGCTCGGCGATCAGCGAGGCCTTGCTGGTGTTGGCAATGCCTTCCAGCAACACGGCGAATTCGTCACCGCCCAGGCGCGCGACCACGTCGCGGGTTTTCAGGCAGGCACGGATGCGCCCGCCTACCTGGAACAGCAAGTCGTCGCCTACCAGATGCCCCACCGAGTCGTTGATGACCTTGAATCGGTCCAGGTCGATGAACAACACCGCAAATTGCTGCTCGGGATTTGCGGTGTAGCGCTGCATCGCCTGCTCCAGCCGCTGCAACAGCAAGGTGCGGTTGGGCAGGCCGGTGAGCGAGTCGTGCAAGGTCTCGTACTTCAGACGGCGTTCCACTCGTTCGCGTTCAGCGATCTGTTCGCGCAAATCGCGGTTGGCCAGCGCCAGCGCGCGGGTGCGCTCGGTCACGCGGCGCTCCAGGCTTGCATTGGCCTGCTTGAGCGAGGCGGCGGTATGCTTGCGCTGCAGCGCGTTGGCGATGTGGTAGCTGACGAAGGTCAGCAACTCCTGGTCGCGTTCGTTGTAGGTGTGTTCCGGCGAATAGCTTTGCAGGGCAAGTGCCCCCATCGCCTTGCCGCCCCAGATCAGCGGCACGCCGAGCCAGCACACCGAGCGCGTGCCGAAATGGGTGATTTCGCCCATGGCGCGCAGTTTTTCGATTCCCGCTGGCGTGGCCAGCAGCGGCTTGGCGTGACGCAGCACGTATTCGGTGGCGCCGCGGCCGTGCGCGCGCGCTGGCCGCACCCGGTCGACCTCGTCCACCGAATAGGGAAAGGTCAACTGTTCGGTGTCCTCGTCGAGCAGTGCGATATAAAAGTTGCGCGCGTACAACAGACCACCGATCACCTGGTGCACAGCGGCGTAGAACTTGTCCAGGCTTTCGGAGGTGCTGGCCAGTTCGGCAATCCGAAACAAGGCTGCCTGCAGGCGCTCGCCACGCTGGCGCTGCAATACCTGCTGGCGCAACACGCGGTTCGCTTCGCGCAGCGCCGCCGTACGATCGGTCACCCGCCGACCCAACTCCAGGTGCGCCTCGCGCCGCTCGAGCGCGGTCTGCACGTGCTGCGCCACATAGTTGAGCAGATCCATATCGTGGTGCGAGTAGTGCGTGTCGGCGCGATAACTCTGTACCACGATGCCGCCCACCACATGCCCGTCGCGCAGCATCGGAACCCCCAGCCAATGCTCGCAGCTGGGGCCGAACAACTTGAAGCGATCACCCAGCTGCTGTCGCAGTTCGTCGATCGAACCGATCAAGGGCTGGTCGCCTTGCAACAGATTCCAGGTCAGGCTGTGCAACCAGTCCTGCAGCGGCATCGGCTGGTTCAGCGGGGGCACGTCGGTATCGACGATGTCGACGTAGTAGGGAAACCGGATTCGATCCGTCGCCGCGTTGTGCAACACGATGTAGAAATTTTCGGCGTACATCAGGCTGCTGACGATCGCGTGCAACGAGCGCATCATCTGCGGCATGTCGTGTTCAGCGCTGGCCTGGTCGGCGATCGCATACAGCGCGCGCTGCAACCGCTCGGCCAGCGCCAAGCGTGAGATCGCCTCGTACAGTCGGCTGGTCTCGGCCAACTGGTCCAGCCGGATGTCGGCGAGGCGGCCGAGCCACTGCAGCGACTCCCGGGCCGTGGCCGACAGCGCCGGATCCGCCGATTCAATCGACAGAGTGCGCGCGGACTGGGGGTCTTCGGCGAGGTCCAGCCAGCTTTCGGTCGGATTGGAGACGGGATCGTCGCGATGTCGCCAGCGCAATCGCCCGTGGATGCCGAGCTGACCCAGCAAGAGTTCGCAAATCTCCATCACGCTGGCCACGTCCGCGGCCTCGAACAACCGTTCGACGGCACCGTCCAGAGTCGCGAGATCCCTTGCCGCGCGCGGCGGCAGGGGTGATCGGATCGTCGGTGTGGCGCTCATGTAAAGATGGCTGATTCCGGAACAATCTGGCGGGGCGGCGTCAAAACGCGCCCATACGGGATAGATTGACGCCCTTGTCAGCACGATCATAGCGGGAACCTGACCGGACCGACTGTGTCAAAGCTTGACACAGGCCCGTATGAATCTGTGTGTTGGAGCGGGTTTTTGGCTGTTAGTAAAACGTAAAATACGATACAATCACACCAAACGAGTTTCCTGTTCGGAAGCCGCACCACCCTAATTACGGAGTGACCGGTCAAAACTCATGCGTCGCCTGCCTGCCCTGTTGTTGATCTCTCTACTGCCGCTTGCGGCGGCAGGGCAGGCTGTGAGCAGCAATGCGGCGCAGGCCCAGGCTGGGCACCTGTTGGCACAGCCGACCTTCGTTGCATCCGGCCTGAGTGTGCCGCTATGGCACGACAGCAGCGGGCGCATGCTGGTGCTCAAGGCCAAGCGCAGCCATGCCACGAACCCGGCGTCGGCGCTGGAGTCGCCGCTGGCCATGCCCCCCGGTTTCGCCGGCGACACCGTTGCGGCAGGCTTGCAGTATGGCGTAGGTCCGCTGCAGGCGCACGCCGAAGTCAGCCAGCGCTCATGGCTCAATCAGAATGCGCGTGTGTTTGGTAGCGAAGTGGGCGCCACCTATGACGCCGGTGATTACAGCGTCGGCTTGAGTGTCGGCTCCACCAACACGGCGCATCGCAACGTGGTGCTGCCGCGGGTACTGCCGGGGGCCGCCCCGGGAGTGGATGGGCTATCCAGCTTTGACAGCAGTAGTCAGCTCAATGCGAAAGGCCGGTTGGCGCTCGGCAACAAGACTGGCATCGACCTGGGTGCCAGCGTCGGTCGTGTCTATCTGCTGCCGGGCAACCTGCTCGGTATCAGCGTGATGGACCAGAAAGCCTTGAGCTTCGGCGTCGATCACGGTCCATTGAGCGGTATGCTGACCGGTCGGAGCATGCAGCCCGAAGCGGGTATTCCCGGCAGCCTGTATACGGATCGGCGCTGGAACAGCATCGACTTGGGCGTGACCTGGCGCTTGCCGTGGCGTGGCTCTTTGAGCGTCGGTGCGCAGAACCTGTGGTCGTCCGGCACGCCGGCCAATACCCCGGTGGGTCCGGAGCCGGATCAATCGCGTACGCCTTACGTGCAGTACCACCAGGATCTGTGATCCCGCGGTCTCGGCAAGTCATGGCCTGAACTTCAACGCCGACGCTAACGCCTATCGCCATCGCCATCGCCATCGCCATCGCGATGGCGTTTTTGCATCGGTCGTCGGCAGGGAGGTGGAGAAAAATCGGAACGCAGTCGCGAGAGCGCCGCCGCGCGTCGGTGCTGGTGGCACTCGTCTCACAGGCACTTCGGTTTGGCCGCCGTGGCCGGGCGACTCTTCAGCGCCTCTCAATTCTGTTTGCGCACGCGCAGGTCGCCACTGAAGGTCTCGATGTGGATCTTGCCGTCGCCCGCACCAAGGCGCGCCTCCAGCGAGCTGCCGGGGCCGTGCTCGGCCTGGGTGGGCGTACCGAAATCGCTGTGCAGGTTGCCGCTGAAGCTGCTCGCGCGCAGCGTGGCCGAGGTGTTTGCCGGCAGTCTCAACTGAACGTCGCCGCTCATGCTGTCAATGTCGACATTGCCGCCGGCGGCGACTCCGCCCGCCAGTTGCAGGTCGCCCGATACCGTACTCAGGGAAATCTTCCGCCACGGTCCGCCAGCGGCCTGGATGCGGCCGGAAATGGTCTGCAGCTTCGCCTTGTTGCCTAGCGCTGGTGCCAAAATCTCACCACTCACGGTTTGCAACGAAGCCTGCTCGGCATGGCCGGAAAGCTCGATGCTGCCGCTGACGCTGTCCACCTCCAGCGAGAGCGCGTGCGCATTGATGCGCGCGTTGCCGCTGATCGTATTGATCTTGATGTTGCCACCGGTGAGGCCGTCGACGACCAGCGGTGCGCTGATCACGTTGACGTCGATCGATGCGGCTCGCGGCACGTGCAATTCCAGCGTGGTTGGCGCCATTTTGCTGTCGCCGCCGAAGTTGAACCAGCCGGAGCCGCCGCGCGACTCAACCTTGATCGTCAGATGATTGTTGTCGCCGGTGATCTCGAGCGGCTTGGCGCCTTCGCCCAGCTCGCCGCTGACCTGCACCTCATTGCGATCCCACCCGATCACGTTCACCGAGCCGGTGATATTGCTGATGCTGACCTCCGCGCTGGCGCTGGCGGCGTGCTGCAGTTGGATCGGGGTGCCAGCCAGCGCCTCGCCGGCGAACGGGCAAAGCAGCAGTGCCAGGTAGCAGGTGACTTTCATGGTGGCTCCCGTGTTCATCAGCCGGCGCGATCGGCCAGATGGCGCAGTTGCGCCTGTTGTTGTTCGGTGCGGCGGAGCAGGCGCTGCAGCGCAGCCGAGTCCGGCGCTTGCTGGATCGCCAGTTCCAGCTCCATATGGGCGGCGCCCAGCTCGATCGCGGCGCCGGCCAGACGCGGGTCGGTGGGCTTCCAGGTCGACGTTGCGGTCGGGGCTGCGTGATCGGCCGGCGCTTGCAGCAATCGCCAACCCACGCCGCAAGCCAGCACCAGCGATGCCGCGAGGCTGGCGCCGAACAACCAGCGCCGCCGTCGCGACGGAACCCGGGTGGTGGGCGCAGGTGCGACTGCCGCGCCGTCCAGCGCGGCGTCGATGGCCGGCCACAGGTTGCGACTTGGCATCCGCGGCTGGCGCAGTTCGCGCAGTTGGCGGCGCCATTCGAATTCGTTCATGAGCGTTCTCCCAGTGCCTTGCGCAACAGGCTGCGCGCACGGTGCAGTTGCGCCTTCGAGGTGCCCACGGCCATACCCAGCTCGCCGCCGATATCCTCGTGCCGCCAGCCTTCGATGTCGTGCAGCACCAGCACGGCACGGGCGCGCGGTGGCAGTTGGCCGATCGCCTGCTCCAATTCCTCTCGCTCGGCGGCGCAGAACGGTGTTTCGCCGAAATCCGGCAAATGCTCCTCATCGAGCACGCGGACCGGGTCGGCACCGCGGGCGCGAATGTCCATCAGTGCCACGTTGACCGCCAGTCGGTACAGCCAGGTGCCGAACGCGCTTTGGTGGCGGAAGCTCGGCAACTTTTGCCAGGCGCGGACGAACGCGTCCTGGGTGAGGTCTTCGGCGCGAGCATGGTCGTAGCCGGCGAGTCGGTGCAGTGCACCGTACACGCGGCCTACATGTAGTCGGTACAGCCGCTGGAACGCCTGGCGGTCGCCCGCGGCTGCGGCGCGCACGTCGTCGTCGTCATCGTGCGCGGCTGTCAGGACAGACGGCATCGGGTTTCCGGAGACAGGGCAGGCGGCAATCATCTTGCCAGTTTGGATGCGGCGTCGCCCGAAAGGGTTTGAAGCGTGCGAGGCCTTGGCACCACAGGCGGGTCAGATGGACCTGCCCGTGGTACTTGGCTTCAGGACGCGGCGACAGCACGCGGTGAAGACTGGGTCTGGTCGTCGCGCAGCGCCCGTGCAACACGCTGTCGCTCCTGGCGCAGACGCTCGGGCAGGCGTGGAGCGAAGCTCTCCAGATACGCGCCGATCGCCTCCAGCTCGACCTGCCAGCCGGCGTTGTCCACGTCGAGCAGTTGGTCGAGGTGGGCCCGATCGAGCCTGAGCCCATCCAGCTTCAGCTCGCCTGCGGCGGGCAGGATGCCGATCGGGGTTTCCACGCCACCGACGCGGCTTTCGACGCGGTTGATCATCCATTCCAGCACGCGCAGGTTCTCGCCGAAACCGGGCCACAGGAATTTGCCGTCGGCGCCCTTGCGGAACCAGTTGACGTGGAAGATCTTCGGCAGCTTCGCGCCGGGCTGGTCGAACGACAGCCAGTGCGCGAAATAGTCGCCGTAGTGGTAGCCGCAGAATGGCTTCATCGCCATCGAGTCGCGACGCAGCACGCCGACTGCGCCAGTGGCGGCGGCGGTGGTTTCCGAGCCCATCGCCGCGCCCATCAACACGCCGTGGCTCCAGTCGCGCGCTTCCATCACCAGCGGCAGCAGGGACGGACGACGGCCACCGAACACGATCGCGCTGATCGGCACGCCTTGCGCGGCTTCGGCCATCTCCGACCAGCTCGGGCACTGCTTCGCGCTGACCGTGAAGCGTGAATTCGGGTGCGCCGCCGGGCCGTTGGTCGGATCGTACGGGCGGCCCTGCCAATCGGTGACCGGGGTGCCGGGCAAGCCTTCCCACCACGGCTGGTTGTCGGCGGTGACCGCGACGTTGGTGAAGATGGTGTCGTGCGAGATGCTCTTCATCGCGTTCGGGTTGGTGTTGTCGCTGGTGCCCGGGGCTACGCCGAAAAAGCCGGCTTCTGGGTTGATCGCATACAGGCGTCCATCCTTGCCGGGGCGCATCCAGCAGATGTCGTCGCCGACCGTCCACACCTTCCAGCCTGCTTGGCGGTAGCCTTCCGGCGGGATCAGCATGGACAGGTTGGTCTTGCCGCAGGCAGAAGGGAACGCCGCGGCGATGTAATGCGTTTCGCCGTGCGGATTCTCGATACCCACGATCAGCATGTGCTCGGCCAGCCACCCTTCGCTGCGGGCCTGGTTGCTGGCAATGCGCAGCGCATGACACTTCTTGCCCAGCAAGGCATTGCCGCCGTAGCCGGAGCCGTAGGACTTGATCGACAGTTCGGCCGGGAAGTGCATGATCCAGCGTCGCTCGGGGTCGAGCTCGCCGGTGGAGTGCAGCCCCTTCACGAACGCCCCCTCGTGCTCGATCCGTGCAAGCGCCGCCGCACCCATGCGGGTCATGATCTTCATGTTGGCGACCACATACGGGCTGTCGGTGATCTCCACGCCGCAGCGCGACAGCGGCGAGTCGATCGGGCCCATGCAATACGGGATCACGTACAGGGTGCGGCCTTCCATGCAACCGTCGAAAAGCGCGTCGATCTTCGCGTGTGCCGCGGCCGGGTCCATCCAGTGGTTGTTCGGGCCGGCGTCGTCCCGATTCGGGTGGCAGACCAGGGTGAGCTGCTCGACCCGTGCCACGTCCTTCGGGTCGGAGCGGTGCAGGTAGCAGCCGGGGTGGGTTTGCTGGTTGAGCTCGATCAGGGTGCCGTCGATCAGCATCTGCTGCACCAGGGACCGGTATTCGGTATCCGAGCCATCGCACCAGTGAATCTTCGCGGGACGCGTCAGCGCCGCGACCTGATCGACCCACTGCGTCAGCGCTTCCAGCTTGCTGGTCATCGTGTCCCTCGAAAGGTTTGTGGAAAAAAGGAAGAGAAACGCTAGTTTGCGTGCACTGGTATTGCAAGGCACGACGCAACAAAAAACGGCGCCCGCGGGCGCCGTTCGGGCGTTTCGACGCAGCTCAGGCCGGGGTCAGCGTCGCGATCATGTGTTCGACGTAGGTATCGAATTCTTCGTGGTTGAGCCGTGGCAGGCCCAGCGTGAAGTTCAGCTGCAGGAATCCGACGTAGGCGGCATAGGTCAGCCGGGCGCGGTTCAACGCCTGCGCCGGCGGCAGACCGGCCTCGCGATAGACCGCGGTGAGGAACTCCATGCGCCGCTGCGAGACGCGAGCCATCACCGGCACCACCTGCGGGTGGTCCAGCGCCTTCAGCAAGGCGGCGTACACGCGATGCGCCTGCAACTCGTGCGCCACGCGACGAAACAGCTCAGGCAGGCGCTGACGCGGGTCGGGCAGCTGTTCAATCTGGCCGATGATCTCGCGCTCGCCGAATTGCTCCCAGCGTTCCAGCGCCGCGTTCAACAACGCTTCGCGGGTGCGGAAGTGCCAGTAGAAACTGCCCTTGGTGACGCCAAGCTGGCGCGCCAGCGCTTCCACGGCCAACGCGCCCACGCCCTGTTCGGCAATCATTTCGAGGGCGGCGGTTTCCCAATCCTCCGTCGACAGGCGGGTTCGTTCCGGCTTGCTGCTTACATTCATCCGCGTATGGTAGCCATACATCGTGCGTTTTGTAATGCGGCGCGCCTGGACTCCGTGCTTCAGGCGGGTGAATGACGGCGCGGACATGGTTGACGGCAAGCGTCGCGGCAATCCATACTCAACCGTATGGTAGTCAGTAACCCCTTTATCGAAAGTAGTGAGCAGTTCCGTGTCGCCGATCTGGATCTGGCCGTGCAGACGCGCAATCCAGCCGGCAGTCCGTGCCTGTTGTTCGCACATGGCTTTGGCCAGACTCGTGGCGCCTGGAATGGTGCGGCGTCGGCGCTGGCGTCGGCGGGTTGTCGTTGCGTGAGCTTCGATGCGCGCGGCCATGGTGAAAGCGATCGCGTGGCAAATGGCAGCTATCGCATGGACCAGTTCGCCGACGACATGCTGCGGTTGGCAGCCGCACAACCGCAGCCGCCGATCCTGGTCGGCGCGTCGATGGGCGGCTTGCTGGGCATGGTGATTGCCGGGGAAATGCGGCCGGCGCCGTTTCGCGCGCTGGTGCTGGTCGACATCACCCCGCGCTGGGAAACCGCCGGAGTCGAACGCATCCTCGGCTTCATGCAAGCGCACCCCGATGGCTTTGCCGACTACGCGGAGGCGGCCGAACAAATCGCCGCCTACCTGCCGCAGCGGCGTGAGCGCAAGAGCGAGCAGCAATTGCGCCCGCTGCTGCGCGAGGGCAGCGACGGCCGCCTGCGCTGGCATTGGGACCCGGCTTTGCTGGCGGGTGGCGTGGTAGGTGAGAGCGAGCGTTATCAGCCACGCCTGCTGGCTGCTGCCGCGAAGATCGAGATTCCCGTGTTGCTGCTGTCCGGTGCGCGCAGTGACGTGGTGTCGCGTGCCACGATCGACGAGTTCCTGCGCCTGGTGCCGCAGGCGCGGCACGTCGAGTTGCCGCAGGCCACGCACATGCTGGCCGGCGACGCCAACGACGCATTTACGCGCGAAGTGATCCACTACGTGCAAACTCTTGGTTCCCCCGCGATGCCGCGACAAGCCGGCGCCGTTCAACCGTGACGAGGTGTTTCAGATGTCCGTGATCCTGACCGTGCTGGCAGCGTTGATTGCCACTGGCGCCTGTGCCTACCACCGCAGCAGCCTGCGCACCTGGGCGATCGTCACCATTGTCGTCACCCTGGTGGTCGGCCTGCTGGCGCGCGCGCCAGTGACTATGGTGATCTTGCTGATCATCGAGCTGCTGGTCGCCGTGCCACTGCTGTTGGTGGACTTCCGCCGGCGCCAGATCAGTGCACCGCTGCTCAAGCTGTTCGCCAAGGTCACCCCGAAGTTGTCCGAGACCGAACAGACCGCACTGGAGGCGGGCACGGTCGGCTTCGAGGGCGAGCTGTTCTCCGGCAAGCCGGACTGGCACGAGTTGTTGAGGCAACCCAAGCCGGAATTGAGCGTGGAGGAGCAGGCTTTCCTCGACGGCCCGGTGGAAGAACTCTGCGCCATGATCGACGATTGGCAGATTACCCACGAACTGGCCGACTTGCCGCCGGACATGTGGGAGTTCATCAAGAAGAACAAGTTCTTCGGCATGATCATCCCCAAACAATACGGCGGCCTGCAGTTCTCCGCGTTGGCACATTCGGCGGTGCTGCAGAAACTGTCCACGATGTCCGCGACGGTCTCCTCGACCGTGGCGGTGCCGAATTCGCTGGGGCCGGCCGAGTTGCTGCTGCACTACGGCAGCGACGAGCAGAAGGACTATTACCTGCCGAAATTGGCGGTGGGTGAGGAGATCCCGTGCTTCGCGCTGACCGGCCCCTACGCTGGCTCCGATGCCACCTCGATTCCTGACGTGGGCATCGTCTGCAAGCAACTGGTCGACGGGGTCGAGACGCTCGGCCTCAGGCTCACTTTCGACAAGCGCTACATCACGTTGGCGCCGGTCGCCACGGTCGTCGGCCTGGCTTTTCGCATGTACGACCCGGAACACCTGCTGGGCGACAAGGAAGACCTCGGCATCACGCTTGCGCTGTTGCCGCGTTCGACGCCTGGCCTGGAAATCGGCCGCCGTCATTTCCCGCTGAACATCCCGTTCCAGAACGGCCCCGTGCACGGCAAGGACGTATTCGCGCCGCTGTCGGTGCTGATCGGCGGCCCAAAGATGGCCGGCCACGGCTGGCGCATGCTGGTCGAGGTGTTGTCGGTGGGTCGTGCCATCTCGTTGCCCTCCAACGCCACCGGCGCGATGCGTGCCTCGGCGCTGGCCACCGGCACCTATGCGCGCATGCGCAAGCAGTTCGGTCTGGCCGTGGCGCGTTTCGAAGGCGTCGAGGAGGCGCTGGCGCGCATCGGCGGCCTGGCCTATGCCACTACCGCGTTGTCGCGCGCCACGGCTGCGGCGGTGGACCGCGGCGAGAAGCCGGCAGTCACCTCGGCGATCGCGAAGTACCACGCTACCAATTGGGCGCGGCAGGTGGCCAGCGACACCATGGACGTGCATGGCGGCAAGGCGGTGCAGTTGGGTCCGAAGAATTATGCAGCGCGCGGCTGGTCCAGCGTGCCGATCGCGATCACGGTCGAGGGCGCCAACATCATGACGCGCAGCCTGATGATCTTCGGCCAGGGTGCAATCCGCTGCCACCCCTACGTGCTGAAGGAAATGCAGGCGCTGTTGATCACCGATCGCAGCGAGCAGCTGAAGGTCTTCGACCGCCTGCTGTTCAAGCACATCGGTTTCGGTATCTCCAATGCCGTGCGCAGCTTTGCCATCAGCCTCACCGGCTCGAGCATCGGCGACAGTGCCGGCGACGCCTACACCCGCCGCTACTACCGCAAGCTGGATCGTTACTCCGCGTCACTGGCGTTGTGCGCCGATGTGTTCATGGGCGTGCTCGGCGGCAAGTTGAAGTTCAAGGAGAAGCTGTCGGCGCGCCTGGGCGACGTGCTCAGTTATCTGTACATTGCCAGCAGCATGCTCAAGCAATACGAGGACAATGGCCGGCCCGTGGCAGATCGCCCATTCCTGGCCTGGGGTTTCCACGAATGCATGTGGCTGACCCAAAACGCGTTGGACGGTGCAATTCGCAACTTCCCGGTGCGTCCGGTGGCCTGGCTGCTGCGCGTGCTGGTGTTTCCGCTGGGCCGCCGCGAGGTGCCGCCGTCCGACCGTCTGGGTCGCCGCGTTGCCGCCTTGCTCACGGCGCCAAACGAGGCGCGCGATCGCCTGGTCGAGTGGGTCTATCGCACGCCGACGCCGAACAACGTCGTCGGTCGCATGAATGCGCTGTTGCCGGAGGTGATCGCCGCCGAACCGATTGATCGCAAGTTCGGCAAGGCGTTGAAAACCGGGCAGTTCAAGTCGCACGAGTACATGGATCAACTGATCGAGGCCGAGCAGGCAGGCGTGCTCAACGCCAGCGAGGTGGCCTTGCTCAAGCGCGTGCGCGAGGGCGTGTTCGAGTTTATTTCGGTGGACGATTTCGATACGGACGAGATGCGCGCAGCGGTGACCCGGGCCGACCGCCAGCGCTGACCTCGTGGTTGGGAAAAGTTTTTGAGGGCCGATGGATGAGTGCGTCCGTGTTGTCGTTGTACCGCAAGATGGCGCGTTGGCCGGCAGGACGCTGGCTGTTTTCCCGCGCTATTTGTCTGAAGGCTCCCTACTTCAGCACGATCTCGCCGCGTTTCGTGGCACTGGAGGTGGGGCGCTGCGAGGTGCGCATTCGCGACCGGCGACGCGTGCACAACCATATCGGCACCGTCCACGCGATCGCGCTGTGCAATCTGGCCGAGCTGAGTGCCGGGGTGATGGCCGAGGTCACGGTACCGCCAGGCATGCGCTGGATTCCAAAAGGCATGACGGTGCAGTATCTGGCCAAGGCGAAGGGCAACATGCACGCGCTGGCCACACCCGAAAACGCGGTGCGCGAAGCCGTCAGCGGCTACGCCTGGCCGGTGACGGTCAGCGTGCGCGACGACGGTGGACAGGAAGTCTTCCGTGCGCGTGTCGACATGTGGGTATCGCCGCGCAAGAAGGCATGAGCCCACGCGCTTCGCGTTGCGTACTCAGTCTGCCAGCACGCAGCGGTTCTTGCCGGTTCGCTTGGCTTCGTACATCGCAACGTCAGCGGCGTGCATGAGTCTTTCGTCGGCGTCGGCGCGCTCGTTCGCCTGATAGGGGGCAATGCCGATGCTGGCACCGATGTGTACTCTTACCGTCATGTCGTTGACGCGCAGCTTGTAGAGTTCGGCAAGCGAGGATCCCAGTTTCTCGCATAATTTCAACGCTGCTTGCGGGCTTTCGATCTCCTCCAGGATCAAGGCGAATTCGTCGCCGCCCAGCCGGGCGACGGTATCGTTGGCCCGCAACTGCGTCGACAGGCGTGCGGCAATTTCCTGCAGCAGTGCGTCGCCAGCGGCGTGGCCGTAGTTGTCGTTGATCGCCTTGAAGCCGTCGATGTCGATATAGGCCATCGCGAAGTGGTTTTGGTGTCGGTTTGCACGCTGAATCGCGCCACTCAGGCGGTCGCCGAACAAGGTGCGGTTTGGCAGATTGGTCAATGGGTCATGCGTAGCCTGGTGGCGCATCACGGTTTCCACCCGCTCGCGTTCGGCGACTTCTTGGAGCAGTTGCCGGTTGCGTTCGGCCAGTTCGGCCAGCGCTTGCTGCAGCTTTGCGCGCGCCACGTACAGTTCCGGGAGCGCCCGGACCTCGGAATGTGAGATCACGTCGTTGAACGGGTTGGCGGTGTAATCCATCGCATCGGACTGGTAACCCTTGAGTTGGTTCATGTGGTCCCCGTAGGCGGCGGTGACTAAGATGATCAGCGTATCGCGCAGGTGTTCGGCTCCACCGAGCAGGTGACTACCTCGAAGTCGCCGATGTTGGCCATGTCGATGCCAATCAGGATCAGCGCGGAGTCGTGATCCAGATCCAGTGTCAGTGTCAGTGCGTGGCTGCCGCCAGCCGCTCCGAAGCGCTGTGCGCCGTTGTGGGCGAGCGGCCGGTACATGCGAACCGAGTTGGCCAGCGTGTCGTTGACGGTGAGGGTTTTCGGCACCACAGCGATCTTCGTCTCCGGGCAAGTCAAAGGATCCGGGCTACCTTAGTTCGTGTCGGTAGACGCTGACGTGAACGGCGGACGGTCTTGCCCGGGTGCATGGAATACTAGGCGGTCCGGGTGTGGTAGCGGTGTGAATGCGCCGGCGGGAGCGGACGTCATGCTCGCAGCTGGCGGCCAGGTCTGGCCCGTCGAGGCCAGCTTGTCGATATCGATCGGTTTGGACGGCCAATCGTTGGCGCGCTTTTCCCGGCACGCCTCACGATTCACGGCTGGTTCAACTTTCGACCAGCAGTTTGCGGTGGCGCCAGCGCGATCTGAAAGGAACGATCAAACCACGCCGCCGCGCGATGATCAGCAGGATCGCCGACAACGTCAGGCACGTGGCGAGTGCAACCACCGAGGCTTCCGCGCCGAAGGCGCCGCCACTGAGCCAATCCGGCCCGGTTCGATGTGACACCAGCCAGCCGTCGGCCTTGCCGCCCGATACCGGGATGCCGTACACGGTGCCCTGCATGATGTTCCATGCCGCATGCAGGCCGATGCAGGTCCACAAGGAGCGGGTGACGGCGTACAGCAACGCCAGCAGCACGCCGGCCTCGATCGCGATCGCCGCCGAACTCCACAGAGTGGCGGCGGGGTTGGCGATGTGTGCGGCGCCAAAAAACAGTGCCGAGATCACCAGTGCCCACCAGCTGCCCAGGCCTTCCTCCACGATGCGGAACAGCACCCCGCGCACCACGATTTCCTCGCCGATGCCAGCGCCGATGCCAGTCACCAGCACCGCAGGCAGCCAGTCCACCTGCGGATGGGTGCCGGTGACGTGGTAGCTGCCGACCAACCACAACGCCGCCACCACCAGGCTGAACAGCACGGCGCCGATGATCAGACCCGCGGCGCCGAACGTAGGGAGGTCGCGTAGCGCGAGTTCGTCCGGGCGCCGCCGCTCGATCAGCGTCACCAGGATCAGGTAGCCAATCAGCGCGGGCAGCAGTTCCACGCTCAAGGTGGCCACGGCGTGCTGCAGCGGGCTGGCCGCTTTGACCGTCCAGCCCAGCATCGACGCGCACCCGTGAATGAGGACCCTGAAGCCGATCATCATCGTGGCAAAGAACATGATGCGGGCGGCGGGGGACAGTACCAGCCAGCGTTGCCAGCCTGGCGTGTCCGGTGGCGTGACGAAGGCGATGGTGTTGGCTGGCATGCGGGCGGGCTCGGCGGATGAAACGCAAAGGCTACCAGCGTGGCGCGGGTTGGCGCGCGGAATGGGCGGCGGGCTGGTGAGTCGGGCTAACCTTCGGCGGCCTGGAATCAGGCCTCCACTGCCGCCGTATGTTCGCGTGTGTTGGCAAAGCGCACTTGCGGCCAGCGCTCCTGCGCGAGTTGCAGGTTGACCCGGGTCGGCGCGATGTAGACCAGTTGGCCGGCGCCATCGATGGCCAGATGCATCGCGTTCTTCTCGCGGAACTCCTCCATCTTCTTTTCGTCATCGCAATGCACCCAGCGCGCGGTGCTCACAGTCACTGGCTCGAAGTTGGCGTCGACGTTGTACTCGTCCTTCAGTCGGTAGGCGACCACTTCGAACTGCAGCACACCGACCGCGCCCAGGATCAGGTCGTTCGACATCAGGGGGCGGAAGAACTGGGTGGCACCTTCCTCGCTCAGTTGCGCCAGGCCCTTCCGCAGCGCCTTCATTTTCAGCGGGTCGCGCAAGTGCGCACGGCGGAACAGTTCCGGCGCGAAGTTCGGGATGCCGGTGAACCTGACCTGCTCACCTTCCGTGAAAGTGTCGCCGATGGTGATCGTGCCGTGATTGTGCAGGCCGATCACGTCGCCCGGATAAGCTGTTTCCACGATCTCGCGGTCGCTGGCCATGAACGTCAGCGCATTGGCAATGCGCACTTCCTTGTCGGTGCGGGTCTGGATCATCTTCATGCCTGCCGTGTAAGTACCCGAGCACACGCGCATGAAGGCCACGCGGTCGCGGTGCGCCGGGTCCATGTTCGCCTGGATCTTGAACACGAAACCGGTAAGCTTTTCCTCCTCGGGCAGCACTTTGCGCGTCAGCGTTTCGCGCGGGCGCGGCGAGGGCGCGTACCTGACGAAGAAGTCCAGCAGCAGCTGCACGCCGAAGTTGTTCACCGCCGAGCCGAAGAACACCGGCGTTTGCCGACCAGCCAGGTATTCGTCGATGTCGAATGACGGCGCGGCGCCTTGTACCAGTTCCAGTTCCTCGCGCAGCTCGCGCATCGCCTCCGGGCCGATCCGCTCCAGCACGCCGGGCGCATCCAGGCCCTTGAAGATGGTCGAATCCTGGCGGGTGAAGTTCTTGCCCGGCTCGAATATGTGCACCTCGTCCAGCACCAGGTGGTACACGCCCTTCAGCCGCTTCCCCATCCCGATCGGCCAGGTCACCGGGGCGCAGGCAATGCCCAGCACCGACTCCACCTCGTCCATCAGTTCGATCGGCGGACGGCCTTCGCGATCGAGCTTGTTGATGAAGGTCATGATCGGCGTGTCGCGCAGCCGGCACACTTCCATCAGCTTGATCGTGCGTTCCTCCACGCCCTTGGCGCAGTCGATCACCATCAGCGCCGAATCCACTGCCGTCAGCACGCGGTAAGTGTCTTCGGAAAAGTCCGCGTGTCCGGGTGTATCAAGCAGGTTGATGATCTTGCCGTCATACGGGAACTGCATCACCGACGAGGTCACCGAGATGCCGCGTTCCTTTTCCAGCGCCATCCAGTCGGACGTGGCATGCCGCGCCGTCTTGCGACTTTTCACCGAGCCGGCCATCTGGATCGCGCCGCCGAACAGCAGCAGTTTCTCGGTCAGCGTCGTCTTGCCCGCGTCAGGATGGCTGACGATGGCAAAGGTGCGGCGGCGGCGGGTTTCCTGCAGATGGGTGGGCATGGGCGTGACTGGATGGAATGCGAACCGGCAATTGTAGCGTGGATTGAACGCTGGCCCGAGCGAGAAGCGTGCTAATCTTGCGCCCTTCCGCATTGGCCCAGGCCGGTGCGGTGACCCTTCTGGGGAGTAGCCTGCCTCGTTGCGACGAGGCGTCTTCGTCAACATGCCCGGCTTCACTTGCCGTGGCGAAGACACCGATCCCGGTTGGCGAGACCAGCGGCTGACGGCGCCACGATGGTCGGGCGCGCTGTCCTGCCGTTGCGTCTGGCCCGATCGCAAGGCGTTGCATGAATCCGCTCTCCATCCTGCTGCTCGGTTTCGCCATGTCCACCGACGCGTTCGCCGCGGCGATCGGCAAGGGTGCGTCGATGACCCGGCCACGGCTCGGCCAGGCGCTCAGGGTCGGTCTGATCTTTGGCGTCGTCGAGGCCATCACGCCGATCATCGGCTGGTTGCTGGGCAAAGGCGCTTCGCGCTACATCGAAGCGTGGGACCACTGGATCGCCTTCGCTTTGCTGCTGGGGCTCGGTTTGAACATGATCTGGAACGGCCTCAAGCCGGGGTCGGACGAGCCTGCTGACGAGGCAAGGAAACACGGCCTGGTCGGCCTCGCCTTCGCCGGCCTGGCCACCAGCATCGACGCACTGGCGGTGGGCGTGGGCCTGGCCTTCGTCGACACGCCGATCATCGTGGTCGCCGTGGTGATCGGCCTGTGCACGTTCAGCATGGTCACGCTGGGCGTCATGCTGGGGCGCGTCCTCGGCGCCGTGGTCGGCAAGCGCGCCGAGATGATCGGCGGAATCATCTTGATCGGGGTGGGCGTGGTGATCCTGGCCGAGCACCTGTCAGCGTGACTCGAAGGCGGGATGAGGAAGGTCGAGTCAGCACGCCCTCCAAACCGCCCCGCTATTTCGCCAGCTTGGTCAGCAAGCTGTGCCAGAAATCGAGTGCTGCCGGCACCTCGGACGCCAGCAGCTTCTCGTTGAGGCCGTGGGCGAAGCTGTCGTTGGGCTTGGCGAAGTTGGGCGAGACGCCGTAGCTGGGTATGCCAGCATTGCGGAAGTACATGCTGTCCGAGGCGCCGGCGGACATGTTCGGTACCACGTCCAGGCCCGGGTAGCGTTCGTGCACGGTCGCGGTGACGGCGGCCACGATGTCTGCGCGCAGCGGGGAGGCCGGGCTTTGCACGGGCGGTGGTTGTTGCACGGTGATCTTCACGGTCGGGTCCGCCACGACCTTGTTGAGGGTGGCCTTGACCGAGGCGACGCTGACGCCGGGGAAGATGCGGCAATTGATGTTGGCGGTGGCCCGCTGCGGCAGTGCGTTGAGCGCGTGACCACCATCGAGCATGGTCGCCACGCAGGTGGTGCGCAGCTGGCCGACGTAGGCGGGATCGGCCGAGATGACGGCCGCCGCTTTCGTGTCGCTCGGGTTGGTGCTGAAGTTCAGCATGGCCTGGGCGAGCGGGCCCTTGCTGTGCGTGCCGAGCGCCTTCAGCGAAGCGAGCGTGATCTCGCTGTGCTGCACCGGGAAAGCGTAGCCCGCGACATGGCCGAGTGCCGTGGCCAGCCGATAGATGGCGTTGTCCGGCGTCGGTTCGCTGGAATGGCCGCCAGGCGAGGTGACCGTAAGCAGGAAGTCCGCGTAGGTCTTTTCGGCAGCCTGGATCTCGTAATCCACCGGCTTGTGCTTGTCGTCGAAGGTGCCGCCGCCGGCATCCGCGTTGAGCAGGAACTCCGCATCGTGGTAACGCTGGGCGAGCACGCGGGTAGAGGCCATGGTGGTCTCCTCGTCGCCGGAGAACACCAGGATCATTTCATGGCCGGGCACGAAGCCTTCACGCTTGAAGCGCATCATGGTGGCGACCAGGGCGATCAGGTTGGTCTTCATGTCGGCCGTGCCGCGACCGTAGATGTAGCCGTTCTCCTCGATCAGCTTGAACGGGTCGCGGGTCCAGTCCTTGGGGTCGGCGGCGACTACGTCCATGTGCGCCGAGAGCAGGATCGGTTTGCCCTTGCCGGTGCCACGGTAATGCGCGACCAGGGCGGCGGTATGGCCGACCGGGATGATCTCGATGTCCGACTTGGCGAAGCCCGCCGATTCCAGTTTGGCGGCGAGGTACTGCGCCAGCACCGGCACCTGGTCCTTGCCTTCCACGGTTGGCGTGGCGATGGCGTGGCGCAGCATGGCCATCGTTTCCGGCATCAGCTGCGCGGTAGTTTCAGCAGTGGTCTGTGGCGCGTAGGTGCAAGCGAGCGCAAGGCAGGCGGCCAGTAATGTGTGGCGCATCGACATGATGGTGTTCCCCGAGGTAGCAGCAGACCGGCCAACCAAAGTCCGGCAGACCCTCAGGATATCGGCGAATGACATGGGGCGATAGCGGACGGCGCCGTCCACAAAGAAGCCCCGACAGCGAGGCTGCCGGGGCTCGGGAAGCAGTCGCCCTGACCTGAGGTGACCGGGCGCGCGATGCTTACCCCGCATCCTTCTCCATCAGTTTCTCCACCATGCTGGCGGGCACTTCCTGGTAGTGATCGAAGATCATCGAGAATGTGCCGCGGCCGCTGGTGGCCGAGCGCAGGAAGTTGATGTAGCCGAACATTTCGGACAGCGGTACGAAACCGTCCACGAACGCGGAGCTGCCCTTCTGGCCCTGCTCGCTGATGGTGCCGCGACGGCGGTTGATGTCGCCAATGATGTCGCCGAGGTAGCTCGCCTCGATCACTACCTCCAGGCTCATGATCGGTTCCAGCAGCTTCGGCTTGGACGCCCTCTGCGCTTCGCGGAAGCAGGCGCGGCCGGCGATCTCGAAGGCCAGCGCGGAGGAATCCACGTCGTGGTACTTGCCATCGATCAAGCGGGCCTTGAAATCCAGCACTTCGTAGCCCGCAACCTGGCCTTGGCGCGCTTCGACCTCAATCGCGTGCTGCACCGCCGGGATGTATTCGCGCGGCACGCGGCCACCGACCACCTCGTCGGAGAACACCACGCCTGAGCCCGGCTCGCCCGGCTCGAAGATCATCTTCACCTCGGCGAACTGGCCCGATCCACCAGACTGCTTCTTGTGCGTGTAGGTGAGTTCCACCGTTTGGCCGAAAGCCTCGCGGAAGCTGACCTTGGGCTTGCCCATGTTTGCTTCGACGCCAAGTTCGGTGCGCATGCGGTCGATGGTGATTTCCAGGTGCAGCTCGCCCATGCCCTTGAGCACGGTCTGGCCGGTTTCCTGGTCAACTTCCATGCGCAGCGACGGATCGGCCTTGACCATCTTGTAGAGCGCGGTGGACAGCTTGTCGACGTCGTTGCGGCTTTTTGGTTCCACCGACACGCTGATGACCGGGTCGGGGAAGCGCATGCGCTCGAGCAGCGCCGGATGCGCCGGATCGCTCAGCGAGTCGCCGGTCTCGGTTTCCTTCATCGAGACGAAGGCGCAGATGTCGCCAGCGCGTACCTCGTCGATCTCGCGGGTGTGGTCGGCCTGTACTTCGACAATGCGGCCCACGCGCTCCTTCTTGCCGCGGGTCACGTTCTGCAGCGTGTCGCCTTTCTTGATCACGCCCGAATAGATGCGGCAGAAGGTCAGCGTGCCGAACTGGTCGTTGATCACCTTGAACGCCAGCGCGCGCGCCGGTGCATCGTCGGTGACTTCCTGCTCACCAATGATGTTTCCGTCTTCGTCTACCATCGAGATGCCGCCGTTCTCGCCGGGGTAGGGCATGTAGTCGATCACCGCGTCGAGCAACTGCTGCACGCCCTTGTTCTTGTAGGACGAGCCGCAGAGCACTGGCACCAGCTTGCCGCTGACGCAGCCCTTGCGGATACATTTTTTCAACACTTCCGGGTCATGCTCGCCCGTCTCGATCAGGCGACCGAAAGCGTCGTCGTCCATCGCCAGCGCGGTTTCCAGCATTTCCTCGCGCAGCGTGGGCAGTTGCACGAGCCAGTCGTTGTCGGCCGTGGAGGAGAACTTCAATCGGTTCCTGGCCTCCTCGAAGGAGACGGTTTCCCACTTGCTGTCTTTGTCGTCGGATTGCCAGATATAGGCCACGTTGGCGATCAGATCCGCCATGCCGCAGAACTCGTCGCTGCTGCCCAGCGGGATCTGGCACAGCAGCGCCGGTGCATTCAGGCGCTCGCGGATACCCTTCACGCAGAAGGCAAAGTTGGCGCCGATGCGATCCATCTTGTTGACGTAGCACATGCGCGGCACGTGATACTGGTCGGCCAGGCGCCAGTTGGTTTCAGTCTGTGGCTCCACGCCCGCGACGCCGTCGAACACCACCACGGCGCCATCCAGCACGCGCAGCGAACGGTTCACCTCGATCGTGAAGTCCACGTGTCCCGGCGTGTCGATCAGGTTGATCTGGTAACCCCTCCACTCGGTCGACACGGCGGCGGACTGGATCGTGATGCCGCGCTTGCGTTCCTGCTCCATGTAGTCGGTAGTGGTCGAGCCCTTGCCGTCCTTGGTCTCGTGCGTGTTGACGATCTGGTGCTTCTTGCCGGTGTAATACAACACGCGCTCGGTGGTGGTGGTCTTGCCCGCGTCGATGTGGGCGATGATGCCGATGTTGCGATAAAGGTTCAGGGATTTCCGGCGGGTCACGATGCTGTTCCGTTCAGGGTGGTGCGCGGGCGCGACGATGCGCCAGCAAGTCAAGCTGCCTATTGTAGCGAGGCTGGCCGTGAATGCCGCGCATGGCGCGGGGCAGTTCGCTGGTGTGTTACGCCCGCCCCGCGGGTGGCCGGGAGTCCGTCGGGCTTTGGCGGTCGAGGCGGGAATTCGGCTGTGTGAGAACAGCAACGGAGGATTCGCCGGTCCATGGTGGTTCCATGGACCAAGAATCGGCGGATAGTAGGCCGCACAGGCGGATTCGCCGGTCCGCCAACCTGAAGACCGGCAAACTTCTAGGCGCGGAGGCCGTAATTGCCGTCGTTTCTGGCCGGTTCGCCAAGCTGGCTCAACAAGATCGCGGTGCGCATGGTGAAGTCGTTCCAGCTTGGCAGCGCCGCCAGTTCCAGCCAGTCGACCCACTCCGGTGACAGCAAGCGGTCGACGCGGTGCGCCGCGGCTTTTCGGCCGGCCATGATGGCCTGGCGGATTTCGGGCATGCGCTGGAGAAAGTGCTGCAGGATCGCTTTCTCGCCATCGGAGAGCCGGCTTGCCGGCGATTCGGCCAGCCAGGTGCAGGCAGATTCCATTTCCCACTGGTATTCGGCGGCAAGAAACCAAGTGAAAACATCGCCTTCGGCCTCTCCGGCTGCAATGGCCCTGGCGTGCTCGAGAAAGTTGCGCACGGTCGCGCCGTGTTGATCGGATGCCGAAGCGGCGTCCCCCGTCATTGCCAGCATGTCTGTGTCCTCGCCTGGAAGGGTCGGACGACTGGATCGGTTTCCCCGAAATCGAGGCCGCCGCCACTCGTCTGGCGGATAACCATGCATGGGCAATGCCAAGGAGGTTGCAATCTGCCGCCCGGCACACCAGCGGGCGCTACCAGCTGGCGCAGACCTGCCGGGCATGGTGCTCGCGGCAACGGTCGGCAGCGACGCACCGCGTCAGGTTTTGACCGGGCGCGGGTTCAGATTGCGTTCTGTGGTCGAGAATATCTTGTTGGAGCGCGCCGGGCCGCCCGTCGACGTGTCCTCTCGTCGGCGTATTCGCCAGTTCGTCGGGATGCCCGCACGGTGGGCCGGATGCGGGTCGTCGCTGACCCGGTGGCTCCGGATCGGTTGCTGGACGGCCAGGCCGCGGCCGCGCGCGATTGCGCCGACCGTGGCTGCGCCAGCGTCAGGCCAACACCAGCAGCAAACCGATTGCCGCCGGCAGCGCCTGGATCCACAGGATCTTGCGCGCCGCCGTGAGGCCGCCGTAGACACCCGCGACCAGCACGCAGCCAAGAAAGAACACCTTGATGCCGAGGCCGTCCTGGCCCAGCCACAATCCCCAGACCAGGCCGGCCACGAGAAAGCCGTTGTAGAGCCCCTGGTTGGCGGCCAGCGCCTTGGACTGCTCGGCGAACTCCTGGCTGAGGCCGAAAGCCCGCCGACCGGAGGGCCGGGTCCACAGGAACATTTCCAGAATCAGGAACCAGAGGTGCAACAGCGCGATCAGGGCGATCAGAACGTTCGCAGCGATGGACATGGGGCTCCCCAAGCGTAGTCGGCGTACCAGTGTTGCAGCGGCGGCCGTGGGTCGCAACGTCCGCGCTGGCGGGCTCAAGCTGGTGGCGGCTCGACTTCCTTGAGTGTTACTACCAGCACGTCGCGATGAGCTGGCTGCTCGGGATCGATCGGCGTGACCGCCGTTACGCCGTGCCGGACGCGGGCGTCATCGACCAACGCGGCATCAAACGGATGGGCCAGGGTAAAGCTGCCGAGCAGGCTGTCATCGACGGCGTGGATCGTGGTGGTGCCGCTCTCGATGTTGCGGCGATCAATCATCAGCACCAGCACGTAATCGACGCCGTCGTGATGGACGCCCTCGGGGGTGGGCTCTCCGGCTTCGTTGGCGCGCGCCTCGATCCGGAACTGGTGGGCCTCGACGTGCCAACGCCTGGGCCCGCCCGCTTTCATCGGCGCAAACAGCGCGTGCGCGAAATGCAGGATGCAACGCATGCTGGCGCCTTGCGCGAGCGCCGGCCGTATCGGCAGGAACCAACGCTGGATGTCGCCTTGCAGTGGGTTGTAGCGCGAACTCTGCCAGTGTGGCTGGTGGGGCTTGCGCTGCAACGTGCCGTCGCAGTCGATCGTGAATGTGGCGTGGCGCCGGCGCCGGTGCCGGCCCAGTGCCGCCAGGTAGGAATCTGGCGCCAGGTCGTTCCAACTGGCAGAGAATGCGGCCCAGTCATCCATGTCCGGCACGGACAGCAGGTGGCGCATGTTGCCGGCAGTGACGAAGGCAAAGCCGTCGCGATGCAGGTGAGCCCGCAAGGCGATTCGGTCGAGGGGGGGAGTCATGGGCGCCACGTTAGCAGGATCGTCGGGAGCGGCCAATCCGCCCGTAGGGGCGGCGGCGTTGAATGTCAGTCTGGCCGTGTTGACTCTGGCCCGCCGTCGGATCACCTGCCAAGCCACGTCGATCGGAGGCGGCGCTGGCGGCCACGGGCGCTGGCACGAGTCACGTCATCAGGGCGCTGGGTCAGGTTTTGCACGATTTATCGGGCCAGATGAGATTTCGGGCATTTCGAGGCGACTCGACGATCTCTGGCGCGACGACCGTTTGCCTTCCACTCGCAGCATGGGGCCGACTACAGCGTCTCGTTCCTGCAGCATTCTTCAAGGCAAGGAAATGGTGAACTGATTTCAAGCATCGCCTGGTCGCATCAACAACGCGGCTGCGAGAGGTACGAAGTCACGATAAACATATATACGTTTAGATGTTTAGACGTCTATTGACAACAAGTATCCGAGCCGTCAGTATCCAGCCAACTCATCGAGACCGGCTGAGGGACAGGCCCTTTGAAGCCGGGGCAACCTGCGGAACGTTTCCGTCATGGTGCCAACTCCTGCGGTGGTGCGGCGAGCACCTGCCGGTAGATGGGCGTCATTCGTTGCGCAGCGACCCGCTGCCGGCGCCATGACGACCTTTCCGGTATTCGCAGGGCGATGTTAGCCGGAGAAGGTTTCATGACGTTGCAGAGCCAGACCCACTACGCCGAAGATCGTCGCGCCGCTTTCGCCGGTGTGCTGCGCGACCGCCCGGAGATTTCCGTGCAGCGCGGCACGCGTCGGGTGGCGCTGACACCCAAGTACGGAGAAGGCCGGCGCGAAGTCGATGTCAGCTATTCGTGGTTTGGGTCGGCGGGGTTGCCCACCGTGATCGTGCAGGGTGGCATCTCGGCCGATCGCGAGGTCACCGCGCTGGGCGCGCACACGCCGCCGGGCTGGTGGCAGGCGCTGGTCGGCGACGGTGCGGCGATCGACCTGGGCCGCTGCCGAGTGCTGGCGATCAACTGGCTGGATGCGGCCCAGCTCGGGGTAGGCGCGGTGTCCAGCGAGGATCAAGCCGATGCGCTGGCGGCACTGCTGCAGGCGCTGCGTGTGGCGCGAGTGCATGCCTTTGTCGGCTCTTCCTACGGCGCGATGGTGGCGCTGGCCTTCGCGGCCCGGCATCCCCACCGGGTCGGCAAGCTGGTGCTGCTGGCGGGCGCGCACCGACCGCACCCGCTCAGTACCGCGCAGCGCAGCGTGCAGCGGGGCATCGTACGGATGGGCCTGGCCAGTGGTCAGGTCGACGCGGCGCTGGCGCTGGCGCGCCAATTGGCGATCACCACCTATCGCGGCAGCGCCGAATTCGGTCGGCGTTTCGCTGGTGCGCCCGAGTTGCGCGACGAGCGCTTCCACTTCCCGGTGGAGGATTATCTTGAGCATCAGGGTCGCCGCTTCGTGGAGCGATTCGATGCTGAGCGTTTCATGGCCCTGTCCGAGTCGATCGACCTGCACGACGTGGCGCCGGAGCAGGTCCCTGTGCCCGCCACCCTGATCGGCTTCCCGTCGGACCGGCTGGTGCCGCTGGCCGATCTGTGCGAGCTGCAGCGGCGTCTGCGCGGCCCGGCCACGCTTGAAGTGGTCGAGTCGCCGTACGGCCATGACGCCTTCCTGAAAGAACCCGAACAGCTCGCCCCGCTGCTGCGCGAGGCGCTGGCCTGACCGGCATTCGGTGTACCCGTAGGAGCCCGCTCGCGGGCGATGCTTTTGCTCCGATGCACGATGGAAGATCAGAACAACAGCATCGCCCGCGAGCGGGCTCCTACGGCCACCGCGGCACCATTTCTCACATCCTACGCAATCGGCACGACGCGGAGATTTCGATGAGCGAACCATCCCCCTGTACCCGCGCGGACGCCACACGTGTAGGAGCCCGCTTGCGGGCGATGCTTTTGCTCCGATGCACGATGGAAGGTCAGAACAACAGCATCGCCCGCGAGCGGGCTCCTACGGCCACCGCGGCACCATTTCTCACATCCCACGCAATCGGCACGACGCGGAGATTTCGATGAGCGAACCATCCCCCTGTACCCGCGCGGACGCCACACGTGTAGGAGCCCGCTTGCGGGCGATGCGTTTGCTCCGATGCACGATGGAAGGTCAGAACAACAGCATCGCCCGCGAGCGGGCTCCTACGACGACCGCGGCACCATTCTTCACATCCCACGCAATCGGCACGACGCGGAGATTTCGATGAGCGAACCATCCCCCTGTACCCGCGCGGTGCGCGCCGGCATCGAGAGCGATACCCAGCACGGCGCCGTAGTGCCGGCGCTGCACCTGTCGACCAACTACAGCTTCGAGGGTTTTGGACGCAAGCGGGCTTATGACTATTCGCGTAGCGGCAACCCCACGCGCGACCTGCTGGCTGCGGCGCTGGCGGACCTGGAGGAGGGGGCGGGAGCGGTGGTGACCTCAAGTGGCATGTCGGCGGTGGCGCTGGCGTTGGAACTGGTACCGACCGGCGCCACGGTGTTGGCTGCGCACGACTGCTACGGCGGTACCTGGCGTCTGCTCGATGCCTGGGCGAAGAAGGGTCGCTTCCGGGTGGAGTTCGCCGATCTCACGGACCGTGTCGCGCTGGCTGCCGGGCTGGCGCGCAAACCCGCCCTGGTCTGGGTGGAAACGCCATCCAATCCGCTGCTGCGGATCACCGACATCCGCCACGTGGCGCAGGCCGCGCATGCGATTGACGCGTTGCTGGTGGTCGATAATACGTTCCTGTCGCCGGCCTTGCAGCAGCCATTGCTGCTCGGGGCGGATGTGGTGCTGCACTCGACCACCAAGTACATCAACGGCCACAGCGACGTCGTCGGCGGCGCGGTGGTGGCGCGCGACGCTGCCGTGGCCGGGCAGCTGAAATGGTGGGCGAATTGCAATGGCCTCACCGGCGCACCGTTCGACAGCTATCTCACCTTGCGCGGCCTGCGCACGCTGGGCGTGCGCCTGCGTCAGCATCAGGAGAACGCTGCGCTCATCGCCGCGCAACTGGACGCCCACCCGGCCGTGCGCAAGGTTTACTACCCGGGACTGGCCAGCCACCCGGGTCACGCTCTGGCCGCGCGCCAGCAGCAGGGCTTCGGCGCCATGTTGAGCTTCGAGCTGGCCGGGGGCGTTGCCCAGATCGAGGCATTCGTCAATGGTCTTGAATACTTCTCGCTGGCCGAATCGCTGGGCGGCGTGGAGAGTCTGATTGCCCACCCGGCCACGATGACGCATGCGTCGATGGCGTCGGAGGCGCGCTGCACGGCCGGGATCAGCGACAGTCTGCTGCGAATATCGGTCGGCATCGAGGACGGCGCCGATCTGCTGCGCGACCTGGGCGCGGCGCTGGCGCGTGCCGAAGCCGTCGGCGACTCCAAACGTCAGGTGGTCGCATGAGTGTGGCGCTGGCCGAGCCATCGGCGTTGCCCGACGCCGAGGCGTTACCCTCCATTGCGGTCGTATTGCTCGGTACTGGCGTCGTCGGCGGCGCCTTGCTCAAGTTGCTGAATACGCCGGCTGCCGGTCCGCTGCGACTGGTGGGTGCCGCCAATTCGCGCCGGCAGCAGACCGATCCGGCAAGGCTCAACCAGCGCAATCTGCGCGAACAGTTGAATCTGCACGGTGATCCGCGCGACGACGCCAAACTGCTTGCGGCGCTGGACGCCAGTGCCTTGCCGGTCAAGGTCATCATCGATGCCAGTGCCAGCGCTGCACTCGCCGCGCGCCATCCCGAATGGCTGGCGCGCCATTGTCACGTGGTCACCGCCAACAAGGCGCTGGCCGGCGGCGAACTGGCGCTCTGGCGCGCGCTGCAGTCGGCACTGGCGCACGGCGCGCGTTACGGTGATTCGGCCACCGTCGGCGCCGGCCTGCCGGTGCTTTCCACGCTGCGTCGGCTGCGCCGTTGCGGCGACGCGTTGCTGACCCTGGAAGGCGTGTTCAGTGGTTCGCTGTCGTGGCTGTTCAACCAGTACGACGGCACCCGCCCGTTTTCTGCGTTGCTGCGCGAAGCGCGCGAACGTGGCTACACCGAACCCGACCCGCGCTCCGACCTGTCCGGCCAGGACGTGGCGCGCAAGCTGCTGATCATTGCCCGGAATGCCGGCTTCTCCATCAGCAGCGAGGAGGTGGTCGTGGAGAGCCTGGTGCCGGAGTCCTTGCGCAGCATCGACAGCGCAGCTTTCCTGACGCGGCTGGGTGAACTCGACGCGCCGATGGCCGCTCGCCACGCCGCCGCTGCAAGTCGTGGCCAGGTGCTGCGCTTTCTGGCCCGGCTCAACCAGCGCGGGCATGCCCGCGTCGGCCTGGTCGAAGTGCCACCCACTCACCCGGCGGCGCGCTTGTACGGCACCGACAACCAGTTCGCGCTCAGCACCACCCGCTACAACACGCAGCCGTTGGTGATCCAGGGCCCGGGTGCGGGTCCGGAGGTGACGGCGCAGGCGTTGCTGGGGGACGTGTTGGCGCTGGCCTGAGTGTGCTGTCGTCTTCGCCGGCGTCAATGGCCGGTGACTTTTTCCGCGGTTTCCTGATCGGGCGGCACCAGCAAGGCGCCGGGGTGCTCGTGTGCCTCCAGTCGGGCCGCTTCCACCGACGGCGTGCGCCAGCCCGACTTCACGCCCCACAGGTAGAACACCAGGCCAATCACCGCGACCACCGCCAGGTCGGTGCCGTAGGGGAGGTAGCCCATGCCGCCGAACGTGGTGCTGCCGGCCCATGAGACGAAAGCCAGCGACGGCAGGTAGCAGATCAGCCACCAGGCGCCCTTCAATTGCCGACCGAAATCGTGCCAGCCGCTCTTGGCCTGGTAGTAGAAGTACACCGGCAGCGCGACCACCATCAGCAGGATGATCTGGCCGGTCAGCGGCCACCTCGCCCAGTACAGCAACTCGGTGGACATGATGAAGGCGACGCCGGCCAGGATCGGCAGGCCGGCCAGCCGGAACGGTCGGTTGAGTTCAGGTGCGGTGCGCCGCAGCGTCATCACGCTGACCGGGCCGGTCAGGTAAGAAATGATCGTGGCCACCGAGATCACCGCCGCCAGTGTGCCCCAACCGCGGAAGAAGAACAGGAACAGAAACGACACCGCCAGGTTCACCCACATCGCCGGGCGCGGCACGCCCCAGCGCGGATGCACCGTACCGAGAATCTTCGGCAGCGTGCCGTTGCGCTCCATGCCGTACAGCATCCGCGCGGTGGTCGCGGTATAGGTCATGCCGGTGCCGCTGGGGCTGATCACCGCGTCGATGAACAACAGTGTGGCCAGCCACTGCAAGCCGAGGATGATCGCCAGATCCGCGAACGGCGAGCTGAAATCGATCCCGTGCCAGCCCACGTTGGCCAGCATTTCGCGCGGCACCGCGCCGATGAAGGACACCTGCAGCAACACGTAGACCACGGTGGCCAGTGCGATCGAACAAACGATGGCGAATGGGATGCTTTTGCCCGGGTTGCGTGCTTCGCCGGCGAGGTTCACCGGGCTCTGGAATCCGTTGAAGCTGAACACGATGCCGGCGATCGCCACCGCGGTGAGGATCGAGGCGAAGTCGGTCTGGTGCAGTTCGCCGTGGATGCCGACGCTGAAGTTTTCCGGATGGAAGCCACTGAGCATCAGCAGCACCGCCGTGAGCGCGGGGATCACCAGCTTGAACAGGGTGATGGCCGTGTTCGAACGCGCGAACAGCTTCACGCTCCAGAAGTTGAACAGGAAATACATCACTACCAGCGCCGCCGCGATCAGCAAGCCATTGGTGCTCAGCTCGCCCTGTCCGCCGGGGACCTTGTGATACAGATCCTTCGCCCACTGCCATTTCCACGACGACATGTACTGCGCCGACGCCTCCGCCTCGACCGAGATCACCGAGACGATCGCGATCCAGTTCGCCCACGCGGCGATGAAGCCGACCAGCGACCCGTGCGAGTAATGTCCGTAGCGAACCATGCCGCCGGACTCGGGGAACATCGCGCCCAACTCGGCATAGGTGAGCGCAATCGTCATGATGATTGCCGCACCAAGAATCCACGCCCAGACCGCGCCGGGGCCGGCAATCTGCGCCGCACGCCACGCGCCGAACAGCCAGCCCGATCCGATGATCGAGCCCAGCCCGGTAAGCATCAGGGCGAACGGGCCGACGTCGCGGCGAATCGCGCGTTCCTGGATCATTGAGGGGTTCCCGTGTCGACGCGGGGTGCGCCGTGAAGGGGTCGATGTTTGCAGAATCGGGCAGGGGATGTCATCTACCAGTGGTCATGGGGACCGTTCTGCTCCCTTCTCCTGGCAGAGCGGGGAGAGGGTTGGGGTGAGGGGTTATTGATCTTGCTACTTGGTCCGCGCAAAGCCTGGCGCTGCAGCGCTGCGAACTGCGGTGATCGAGAGCCGGCGCTTTCGTGCGCCCGGGGCACCCGAAAGCGCTTGATCGTGGTCAGTTGATGCAGGGTAACCCGAGCCCCATCAGCACTCGATCACATTCACCGCCAGCCCGCCGCGGCTGGTTTCCTTGTACTTGTCCTTCATGTCGCGGCCGGTGTCGCGCATGGTCTTGATCACCTTTGCACCAGGCCGCCGATCGGGTCGCAGGTGAGGCCGAGGTTGTGTTCCATGCCGATCTCGGCGGCGTTCTCGACCTGCATCACGTTGCCGCCTAGCGCGGCAGTGAGGCCGCCGGCGGCCATCGAGCAGGCCACGCCGACTTCACCCTGACAGCCGACTTCGGCACCGGAGATCGAGGCGTTCTCCTTGTACAGGATGCCGATCGCACCGGCGGTGAGGAGATAGTCGATGATGCCGTTTTCGTCCGCCTTGGGGCAGAAGCGCAGGTAGTAATGGCCGACCGCAGGCACGATGCCGGCGGCGCCGTTGGTGGGGGCGGTAACCACGCGGCCACCGGCGGCGTTCTCCTCGTTGACGGCCAGCGCGTAGAGGTTGACCCAGTCGAGGATGGTCAGCGGATCGCGCAGCGCGGCTTCGGGCTGGTTGCGCAGGTCTTCCAGCATCGCCGGCGCGCGGCGGCCCACGTGCAGGCCGCCGGGCAGGGTGCCGGGCGAGCGCAGGCCGCGGGCCACGCAATCGGCCATGGCCTTCCAGATAGTCAGCAGGCCGGCACGAATTTCCGCCTCGGGTCGCCATACCGACTCGTTGGCCATCATCAACTGCGCGATGGTCAAGTTGTGCTGCTTGCACAGGGCCAGCATCTGGTCACCGCTGGAAAACGGATAAGGCTGCACGGTGGTATCGGCCACGATGCGGTCTTCGGCCGCCTCGTCGGTGTTGACCACGAAGCCACCGCCGACCGAGTAGTAGTCGCGCGTGGCCAGCTCCGTGCCGTCCGCATCGTATGCGCTGAAGCGCATCCCATTCGGGTGGAACGGCAGCTTCTGGCGCTTGTTGAAGATCAGGTCGCGCTTCTCGTCGAATGCGATCGCATGCTTGTCCAGCAGGCGCAGTTGCTTGCTGCTGCGAATGCGCTCGAGCGTCTGCGGAATTTGGTCGGGATCGACGGTATCCGGATGCTCGCCCTCGAAGCCGAGCAACACCGCCTTGTCGGTACCGTGGCCGCGGCCGGTCAGTGCCAGTGAGCCAAACAGTTCGGCCTGCACTCGTGCGACCTGGCTGAGCACGCCTTTCTCATCCAGCCAGCGTTCGGCAAAGCGCGCCGCCGCGCGCATCGGTCCTACCGTATGGGAAGACGACGGGCCGATGCCGATCTTGAACAGGTCGAATACGCTGACGGCCATGAGAGCATGCTGCCGGGTGGAGGTTGAACGGTTATTCTACGCGGCGTCCCAACCCTCTGCAGCCGCATGTCTGACCTGATCCTGTTCCAACGCGATTACTGCCATCTGTGCGACCTGGCACTCGCGGTGATGGCCGAAGCCCGCGCGCCGGATTTCGACAGCACCTGGGTGGACGATTCGGCTGAGCTGGAGCAGCGCTACGGTACTCGCGTGCCAGTACTGCGCGACAGCCGCGATGGCCGCGAACTCGATTGGCCGTTCGATGCCATCGCGGTACGCGCGTTCCTGGCCCCGTCGTCGCCGTCGTAGGAGCCCGCTCGCGGGCGATGCTCTTGCTCCTGCTCTTGCTCTTGCGATCCCCGATCCCCGATCCCCGATCCCCGATGCCGGGCAAAACGGCATCGCCCGCGAGCGGGTTCCTGCGGTGATCTGGAGAGGGGGCTACCGGCGGCGGGATTTCAGGCGCTTGAGGATTTCCTCGCGAGCCTCGCGCAGGATCGAATCGCGGTCGAGGCTGGCCACGACGTCGGCGACGGCGCGTTTGGCGCCGGCCTCGCCCCATGACTTGCCCGCGATCAGGTAGCGTTCGGCAGCGCGGCCGATCAGCACGGTCGCATACCAGCCCAGCGCACCCTGTGCGGCGGCGGTGACCAGCACGGACAGGCCGGCGCTGAGGCCTTTCAGGGCGGAGGCGACTAGCTGGATGCCCCAGATCGCCCCCATCAGCGCGGCCAGCTGGGCCGAGATCACGGCGACCAGTCGGCCAGATTCGGCGCGCGTCAGCGGCAGACCGTAGACGCGCGACAGCTGCACCACCATCGCGGCGTCCAGCCCGGCGGCGGCGAGCAAGTCGGCGACCGGAATCGGGTTCAGCGCGACCGCCAATCCCTTGGCGATGCAATAGTTGTGGATCAGTTTCGCCGCCACCGCCTGGCGGGTTTCGGCGATGCGTGCGCTGACCTGGTCGGTAAGCCGGCCGGCGTACAGGCCCGCATTGATCGCCGACAGGCTCTTGCCCTCAAGGGCGGCGATCGCCAGCAGGCGTTCGCGCAACGCGGCGACATCTGGTGTCGCGGCTTGCGCCCGTTCCTGCTCGTGGCCGCGCACATCGACCTCGACCAGCCGCCGTGAAGCGGGATGGGCGGCTACTGCGAGCACGTTCTCGTCGCGCACCAGGCCAGTCACGCGCTGGCGCAACTGCCCGAGCAGGTCGGCCAGTTCGTCGGCGCTGTAGCGATCGGCCTTGTTCAGCGCCAGCAGCAGCGGGCGCTGGGTGGCGGCGAGGGTTTTCAGCGCATCGAGCTCCTCGCGGGTGAGGTCGCCGTCGCAGACGAACACCACCAGGTCGCTGACCTCGGCCACGTCGAACGCCAGTCGTTCGCGCGCCTCGCCGTCGAGTTCGTTGATGCCCGGGGTGTCGATCAGCACCAGGCCGTCGTGGCGCGCCTCGTCGAGCGTGGCCTGCTCGGCATCGGTGGTGGTGCCGTGCAATACGCCGACCTCGAACGCCTCACGGCCGAGCAGGGCATTGCCCAGGGCCGACTTGCCGGTCGACACGCGACCAAACACCGCCACGTGCAGTTCGCCGCGCTCAAGCCGGGCCAACATGCTTTCGATGCGCGAAAAATCGCCGGCCAGTTCGCTGCGCACCGACGCCGGAATGGTCGGGTCATCGAGCAGACTACGCAGACTGTCGGCCACGCGGGTCGAGTCGCCACTGTCGCGCGGCGAAGGCGTGGCCTCGGGGCGATCGGAACTGGGCCTGATCCAGCCGCGCAAGCGTCGCCATAGTGTGTTGCGGGCCATCCGGCGACTTACTTCGCCACCAGTCGCAGGTGGGCCTTGATCTTGACGTCGGCGCCGATTACCGCCGTGTCGGCATACTCGCCCGAACCTACGTCAAAATCCAGTCGTTTCAGCGTGCCGACTACATCCAATGTGGCGCCGCCAGCCCGCGGCTTGAAGGTAACTTCGAGGCTGACGGGTTTGGTCGCGCCGTGCAGGGTGAGCTTGCCGTCGGCGATCACCTGCTCGCCGTTGCGGCGAAAGCCGGTGGTGGCGAAGCGCGCCTCGGGAAACTGTGCGACGTCGAAGAATGCCTCGCTTGGCAGCGCGGAGTCGCGATCGCTGTCGCCGGTGGTCACGCTGGCCAGGGTCACATCCACGGCAAACTTCGACGCAGCGAGGTTGGCGGGATCGTAACGGATCGCGGCGGTCCACTGGCCAAAATGACCATCGAACGATTCACCCTGGAACACCGCGCTGAAGCCAAGCTCGCTGGCGGCCGGTTGCACCGTGTAATCGGTAGCGGCAGCCATGCCGGGCAGGACGAATGCCAACAGCAGGATGGCGAGGCGCTTCATCGGCGATCTCCTTCGGGGGGCTTGCGCAGGCGGCCAAACGGCAGCATCCGGCGCAGCACGTTGTCGTTGTCGAACACATGATGCTTCAGCGCGGCACCGACATGCGCCACCAGCACCAGCAGCAGGAACCAGAACAAGTATTCATGCACACCGTGGGCGAAATCGCGCAGCTGATCATTCTTTGCGGTCAGTGCGGGCAGGTTGAACAGCTTGAACCATTGCAGTGGCTTGCCGCTGACCGAGTTGAACCACCAGCCAGTCAGCGGTATCGCCAGGATCACCACATACAGCACGCCATGCACGATGCGCGCGGTCAGCATCTGCCATTTCGGCCCGGGCTCTTCGGCTGGCCGGCCGTCGCCCCAGCGCCACAGGATTCGCAGCAACACCAACGCCAGCACGGTGAGTCCGATCGACTTGTGCACGGCCAGCCAGTTGATCTTCTGCATCGGCGAGGAAGCCAGATCCATCAGCAGACCGAACGCCCCGTTGCAGAGAATTGCCAGCGCAATGATCCAGTGGAGGAACTTGCTGACCGAACCCCACTGGCGGTCGTTGCTGCGCGGGCTCATGGTTGCTCCTTCGAGGACGAGTGATCGCGGATTACCTCAAGCTCCAGCCAGAGGCTGACGTGCGCACCGATCGACCCGGCGTAGGCGTGCAAGCCGAAGTCGTTGCGGTCCAGCATCGCCGTGGCGGAAAAGCCCGCGACCGCGTGCAGACCGTAGATCGTCGAGCCTGCACGATTGAAGGTGAACGGAATGCTCAGCGGCCGACTGACGCCACGCAAGCTCAGTCGCCCATGCAGCACGCCGTGTTGCGCGTCGGTGCGCTCCACCCGCGTGCTCGTGAAATGGGCGTAGCGATGCGCGCTGCAGTCGAGCAGCGCTTTTTTGCACACAGCCTTGTTCCAGTCGGCGTCGCCGAAGTCCAGGCTTTGCAGGTCGATGTCCAGTTCGGTGGCAGCGTGGCTCCAGTCGTCCGGGTCGAAACGCAGCCAGCCGCGGGCGATGTGCAGCCGCCCGAACGGACGCGAATAACCGTTATGGCTGATGCTGAAAAGCACCTGGCTGTGCACGGTGTCATAGCGCCAGTTGGCGGCGTGCGCCGGGGCGAGCGGCAGCAGGATTGCTGCCAGCCACCAGCATAGCCAGACGTGGGCGCGGACGTGAAGCATGCGGTGGAGTCTGGCCGATTGACGCGGTGGGTGCCAGCTTGCGGCGCGCGCATGCCTCGGACTCGATTCGCGTCGAAAGTCGGCTGTGATCTCCGTTCTCCGTTCGGGAGAAGGGGGCGCGTAGCGCCGGATGAGGGTGCGGGCGAAGCGGGGAGTCGCAGCGTCGAGTGTTGCTGCGACCCGCTTCGCCCGCACCCTCTCCCCACCCCTCTCCCGAGGGGAGAGGGGCTTTCGGCAGCTGGGCATCGACGCCGATCAGGTGTCTGCATCAAGCGGTTCAGAACGAACGCTGCACCGAATAATCGGCGAGCGCGATCAACGCATCGTGATAGTCGGATGCGGGCAGTGAGACCAGTGCCTCACGCGCAGCTCCGGCATGGGTCAAAGCACACTCGCGGGTGCGCTCGAGCGCACCGGTGTCGCGGATCGAGGCGATGATGCGGTCCAGCGAATCCAGCCCACCATGCTCGATCGCGTGGCGCAGCGATTGCGCCTGTTCGGGGCTGGCCTGTTCCAGCGCGTAGATCAGCGGCAAGGTCGGCTTGCCTTCGGCCAGATCGTCGCCGATGTTCTTGCCCAAGGTACCGGCATTGCTGGTGTAGTCGAGCAAGTCGTCGGCGATCTGGAATGCGTAGCCCAGCTCCATGCCGTAGCGGCGCAGCTCGGCAACCTGCGCCTGCGGCAGTCCGCCGAGCAGTCCGCCCAGCTCGGTGGCCGCGGCAAACAGCACGGCGGTCTTGCGCTCGATCACCGCCAGGTACGCCGCCTCGCTGACGTCGGCATTGCCGATATTGAGCAGTTGCAGCACTTCACCTTCGGCGATCGTATTGGTGGTATCCGCGAGGATGCGCATGATGCGCATGTCGTCCAATTCCACCATCAGCTGGAACGAGCGCGAATACAGGAAGTCGCCGACCAGCACGCTGGCGGCATTGCCCCACAGCGCGTTCGCGGTCTTGTGGCCGCGGCGCAGGTCGGACTCGTCGACTACGTCGTCATGCAACAACGTGGAGGTGTGGATGAATTCGATGATTGCCGCGAGCTTGACGTGGTGTTCGCCGTGATACCCGGCGGCGCCGGCCGCCAGTACGTGCAGCATCGGGCGCAGCCGCTTGCCGCCCGAGGCGATGATGTGGTCGGCGATCTGGTTGATCAACACCACGTCCGATGAAAGGCGCTGCCGGATCAACGCGTCGACGCGCCGCATGTCGGCGGCGGCGAGATCGCGTACCGGGGCGAAGTCGTGCGAGGGTCCGTGAAGGGATTCGGCGGGCGTGCTCATGCCATGCTTTGTGGAGACGTGAGCGTCGATTATAGAGGGTTTGCCGTTGTGGACTGTGGTGGGTGTGTCCGCAGCGTCGCTGGTGGGTGGAAACTTCCCTGGCGATTCGCGTGGCGTTGCACCAAAGCGGAGCCGGGCGCGATTCCGCCTATAATCGAACACTTCCGCAGTCAGACAAGCGTGGTGCGACCGGGTGAGCAAGCTCAGCAAAGGTGAGTTGAAGACATCCTTTGCGCTCTCCAGCGTGGTCGGCCTGCGCATGTTCGGGCTGTTCCTGATCATGCCGGTTTTCAGCGCCTATGCGCTCCACCTGCAAGGCGCCACGCCGCTGCTGGTCGGACTGGCGATTGGCATCTACGGGTTTGCTCAAGCGGCGCTGCAGGTGCCGGTGGGCATGCTGTCCGACCGGATCGGGCGGCATATCACGATCACCCTCGGCTTGCTGGTGTTTGTCATCGGCTCGCTGGTGGCCGCATGGTCGCACGGCATCCACGGGATCATCCTTGGTCGCGTGCTGCAGGGCATGGGCGCGGTGTCGGGCGCCAGCCAGGCGCTGGCCGCCGATCATTCGCGCGACGACAACCGCAACAAGGTCATGGGCATCATCGGCGTCAGCATCGGCCTGGCCTTCGTGCTGGCGATCGTTCTCAGTGCACCGCTGGCCGGCATCGCCGGCCTGCCGGGCCTGTTCGGGTTGACAGCGGTGCTTGCGCTGGGCGCGATCGGGCTGCTGTGGCTGCTGGTGCCATTGCCGGCCGATCATCGCGCACCGGCAGCGGCGCGGCCGGGCAAGATTCTGCAGATGTTGGTGAAGCCGCAACTGATGGTGCTGAACGTGTCGGTGTTCATGATGCATACCATGCTTACCGCCGCCTTCGTGGCGTTGCCGTTGATGCTGAAGCAGCACACCGGCATGCCGCTGGACAGTCAGTGGGAACTCTACCTGCCGGTGATGCTGATTTCCGCCATCATCATGGGCGGCGTGCTGCGCAAGGTCACCTCGGTCGCTGGCAGCATGCGGCTGGTGATGATTTGCGCGCTGGGCCTGGGCTTGGCGCTGTGCGGTTTCAGTGCCGCGGGGAGCGGCCATGTGCTGTTGTGGCTGGCGGCGGTAGTGTTTTTCAGCGCGTTCAACCTGCTTGAGGCGAGCTTGCCCAGTCTGGTGTCGCGGCTGGCGCCGGCGCACCTGCGCGGCGCCTCGCTGGGTGCGTATGCCACCTGTCAGTTCCTCGGTGCCGGCGTCGGTGGCGTGCTGGGTGGAGTGATGTTGCAGCATGTCGGCGTGTCAGCGGTATTTGCGGCAGCGGCTGTGCTCACCCTGCTATGGTTGCCGGTATTGCTGTGGGGGCGCTCGCGGGTGGTGGCGGCCGATGCGGCCATCGCGGCCTGAGCGTGGCGATTGGTGATGCACCGTTTGCCGCCGCGGCGCCACGGGCGGGCTTGAAAGCCAAGCTGCGCATTCCCATCGAGAGGGTTCGCACGGTTCACGGCATTGCCTCCGGGATTCGACGATGGTTCATGACATCATCCTGCTGATTACCCAGTACGGTCTGTTGCTGGTGTTTCTCAACGTGTTGATCGAGCAGGTCGGCGTGCCGGTACCCGCGGTGCCGACCCTGATCGTGGCCAGTGCGCTGGCGGAAAACGGCCAGTTGTCGCTGCCGGGCGTGATCGGAGTAGCGCTGCTCGCATGCCTGCTTGGCGATCTGCTCTGGTACGAGGCTGGTCGTCGCTTTGGCGGCGGGGTGATGCGCACGCTCTGCCGCATTTCCCTGTCGCCGGATTCGTGCGTGAGGCAATCGGAGATGCGCTTCCATCGCTGGCGCGGCAGCATGCTGCTGGTGGCGAAGTTCATCCCGGGTTTGTCGACCGTGGCGCCGCCACTGGTCGGCGCCATGGGCCTGCGCCGCTCCACCTTTCTGCTGCTGGACGGCCTGGGCTCATTGTTGTGGATCGGCGTCGCGGCGGCGCTCGGCTACGCATTCGCCAGTCAGATCGACGTCCTGCTGGCTGCGCTGGCCGACGCGGGAACCATCGCGCTCGAACTGATGGCCGGTCTGTTGGCCTTGTACATCGCGATCAAGTGGTGGCAGCGCCAGCGCCTGCTGCGCACCCTGCGCATGACGCGTATCACGGTTGATGAGCTGAACCGCGCCATGGCCGGTGGCGAGGCGCCGGTGGTGGTCGATGTGCGCTCCGAGCCGGGACGCATGTTCGATGCCAGGATCATCCCCGGGGCGTTGCTGGCTGACCCGAAGAGTGTCGGCCAGGTGGTTCGTGGCCTCCCGCCCGATCGCGAGCTGGTGATCTACTGCAGTTGTCCGAATGAGGCCTCGGCAGCAACCGCGGCCAAGCTGTTGCTGGCGGCGGGCCACCGGCACGTGCGCCCGTTGCTCGGCGGGCTGGACGCGTGGGCGGCGGCGGGCTACCGGGTCGACCACCTGTCGACGGTGGGCGCCGAGTCAGGTGGCCAGGTCGTCGATCACAAACCCGCCTGACCGGGGCGGCTCCGCTGGCCCGGCCTTCGCCAGCGGGGCGGTTGCCGGCCTACAGGTCACGGGGTGAGCCGCTGATGGATTCACTGCCTGCGGCGGTTATGATAGCCAGCCTGATCCACCACTTCGGGCGCAACCCACCCTTCACTTGCGTCCGACCCAATCGAGGACATCCCATGGCACGCGGCGTCAACAAAGTCATCATCGTCGGCAACCTTGGCGCGGATCCGGATGTGCGCCAGACCGGCGGCGGCACGACGATCACCACACTCAGCCTGGCGACCTCGGAGAGCTGGACCGACAAGCAGAGCGGCGAAAAGCAGGAACGTACCGAGTGGCACCGCGTGAAGATGTTCGGCCGCCTGGCCGAGATCGCTGGCGAGTACCTGAAAAAGGGCCGGCAGGTCTACATCGAAGGCTCGCTGCGTACCGACAAGTACACTGACAAGCAGGGCGTCGAGAAGTACTCCACGGACATCATCGCCAACGAGATGCAGATGCTTGGCGGCAACGAAGGCGGCGGCGGTGGTGCTGGGCAGCGGCAGGGCGGCGGCTACGGTGGCGGCCAGTCGCGGGGCAGCAACGAACACAGTGGCTCGTCGCGGCCATCGCCGGCGCCGGCACCGGCTGACACCGGCTTTACGGATGACGAGATTCCGTTCTAGAGGTTACCTGCGGGACGGGGTTTGAATGAAACCAGGGAAGCCCCCAATGCTTGGGGGCTTCGTTCTTTTTGCACGCCCCGCCGGGCGCACCTGCCCGGAGGCGAGAGTCCTCCGCTCACCCGGCAAGGAGACCAGTCGGCCGGACGGCTGGAGTGTCGCGCGTACTCGCGCGTCTGCCGGATTGGAAACGTTGGTGGCCCGGCTGCCATGAGGCTTTTGTGGCCAAAGCAGATGCGTTCGCGTACGCTTTCCGACCCGTCTGTGCATGAGGGATGTTCATCCATGGTGGAGCATAGAACCCGCTCGTTGCAGCGTGAGCGCACTGCGGGATTGTCGCCGGGAGCCGTACGGTTGCTGCACCAGGCGAACGCCGCCATGGCAAGAAAGCAGCTGGATGTTGCCGAGACGGCGTTGATCGCCACGCTGGCGATGGCCCCGGATTGCCTGGAAGCGCAACGCCTGCTGGGAGTGATCCAGCAAATGCGTGGCGACTACCCGCAAGCGATCACGATACTGCGCGAAGCGCTGCTGCTCGGTCCGGATGACGCCCTGGTGCACATGAATCTGGGCAGTGCCCTGTATGCCAACGACGCCGTCGACGACGCGTTGACCAGTGCCCGGCGTGCCTGCGAACTGGCTCCCGATCTGTCCGCTGCCTGGTTCAACCTGGGCAAGATGTACGACCTGCAGATCATGACCGAGCGCGCACGCGATGCGCTGCAGCGGGCGTTGCAGCTCGATCCGGATCACATCGCCGCGCGCATGACATTGGCCAACGTGCAAACCAGCCAGGGTGATATTACTGATGCGGCGACGAATTATCGGGCGGTGCTGCGGCGCCGACCGGGACATGCAAACGCGTGGATCGCGCTGGCCAACCTCAAGACCGTGCGTTTTGGCAAGCAAGACGTCATCACGCTGCGACGCGCGCTGCATGCGTCGACCGTGGCGCTCGATGCGCGCGTTGCGCTTGGCTTTGCCCTGGCCAAGGCGTTGGAAGACCAGGACGATCCTGCCGCCGCATTCGACGCACTCAGTCGCGCCAATGCCTTGAAGCGACGCCAGGTGGATTGGGATGCCGCGGCCATGCAGGCCAACGTGGACGCGATCCTCACGGCGTTTGCCGCACCCACCGCGCATGCGAGCGATGCGATGCTGGGTCACGAAGTGATCTTCATCGTATGTCTGCCCCGCTCGGGCTCCAGCTTGACCGAACAGATTCTCGCGTCGCACCCAGACGTTGAGGGCGGTGGTGAATTGACTGACCTGCAGCAGGTCATCGATGAGGAATCCAGTCGTCGCGGACAACCGTTCCCAGGGTGGGCGGGATCGGCGACGCCAGCGGATTGGTCGCGGCTGGGGCGCGACTATCTGGCACGCACCCAGGCCTGGCGCCGTCGGCGACCACGCTTCACCGACAAGAACGTGATCAACTGGCAGTTCGTCGGCGCGGCATTGGCGATGCTGCCCGGCGCGCGCATCGTCAACAGCCGTCGCGACGCACTGGAGACCTGCCTGGGCTGCTACCGCCAGCTGTTCAACAAGGGCAATGACTTCAGCTACGACCTGGACGACATGGCAGGGTACTGGCGCGCTTATGATCGTATGGTGCGTCATTGGGCGCACATCTTTCCCGAGCGCTTCTTCGAGCACTCTTACGAATCGTTGTTGGCCGACCCTGAAGCCCAGGTGCGCCGGCTGCTGGCATTCTGCGGCCTGCCGTACGATCCGGCATGCCTGGAGTTTCATCGCACCGAGCGAGCCGTACGTACCGCCAGTGCGGCCCAGGTGCGCCAGCCGCTACGCCGGGATACCGCACGCAGTGCCTTGTACGGTGACAAACTCGACCGCCTGCGCGCCTTGCTGGATGTCTCCGCCTGAGCACTGAACGGGAAACGGGTCAGCGTGCACGGCGGCCATCTCGAATTCGCACTGGCGCTGATTGATGGGGCGGTCGACAACACGACCGCCGCCTTGCTTGTGGCTGATCCCGATCCGGCAACTCCCTACGGCATCGCAAATGTGTTGTTGGCGCGGTTGCTGTCGGGCAGCGCAAGCGCGGGATCGATCGTGGCGGACTTCAGCTTGCGCGTGCCGTCGACGTGGACCACGTAGCTGTGGTGCTGCATCCAGGTTTCCCACGGCACGCGCACGTCCTGTTTGCTGCCATCGTCGTAGGTCAGTTCCAGCGTCGCCGGCAGCACCAGTTGGTCGAGATTGGCGACGGTGACGTCGACGCCCTTGCGGTAGTCGCCGTCGGTGTAGGCGGCGTTCTGCACGGCGAGGTCGAGTTGCCAGTTGTGCTCGAACCAGCCGCGCCAGAACCAGCCCAGATCCTCGCCGGTCTCGCTTTCCATGAAGCGGAAGAAGTCCGATGGGCTGGGGTGCTTGTACGCCCAGGTGGCGATGTAGCGGCGGAAGGCCGGGTCGAAGCGCGCCGGGCCAATGATTTGCTCGCGCAGCAGGACCAGGCCGAAGGCGGACTTGAAGTAGGTGATCGGGTGGCGGTATTTCTCCGGGATCGCGTCGGCGTAGGTCAGCGGCGGCGGTGCGTCGGCATCCTTCAGGATGGCAGCGATCTGCTCCGCCGGCGTGCCCTTGCCCGGGGCGTATTCGCTGTCGCGCTTGGGCGCGAACTTGCCGCCGTCAAAGGCTTCGGCTTCGTAGACGTCGGCGAAGGTGTTGAAGCCCTCGTCCATCCACGCATCGCGCCGCTCGTTGCTGCCCACGATCATCGGGAACCAGGTGTGGCCGATCTCGTGGGCGATCAGCAAGCGCAAAACAGCGCCGGCGGCCTTCTTGTGATCGAAGGTGATGCCCGGGTATTCCATGCCGCCGGCGGTACCGGCCTCGTTGATGGCGACCGGGTAGGGGTACGGGTAGTAAGTGCGGGAAAAGAACTCGACCGACTTTTTCACATTCTGCGTGGCCACGCCCCATGCCTTGGCGCCAGCGCTTTCCACCGGATAGGCCGACATCGCCAGCGCGGACTTGCCATCGGGCAGGTTGATGCGCGCTGCATCCCAGATGTAGGCCTTGGAGGCGCCGAACGCGACGTCGCGCGTGTTCTTCATCGCGAAGTGCCAGGTCAGCGTGCCGCCCTGTTTCGGACGACTGGCCGAATCGTCGACCTCGGCGGCGGAGCGGATCGTCACGGTGGCGTCGCTGTGGCGGGCCTTGTCCAGGCGTGCACGCTCGGTCGCCGTCAGCACGTCCTGCGGGTTGAGCAGCTCGCCGGAGCCAACCAGGATCATGTCCGACGGCACGGTGACGCGATAATCGAAGTCGCCGTACTCGAGATAGAACTCGCTGTTGAGATAGGGCTGCGTGTCCCAGCCGCGCAGGTCGTCGTAGACGCACAGGCGCGGATACCACTGCGCGATCTCGAAGATGTCGCCCTGCTTGTTCGGGTTGACGTCGGTGCGCCCGCCGAATTCTCCGGGAACGGTGTAGTCCCAGCGGATGTGCAGCTTGAGCTGTCCGCCATGCCCCTTGAGCGCGCTGGGCAGAATGACCTGCATGCGGGTGTCGCTGATCACCCAGCGTGCCTTGCGTCGGTGGCCGGAAGTATCTTCGACCTCGATCGAGCGGATGTGTTCGCCGCTGGTGAATTCAGTCGGGAACTTGCCACCGCCGAAATCGCCGCGCGCATCCTTGCGATAGCGGTTCTGCTCGACCTGCAGCCACAGCACGGCGAGCGTGTCCGGGCTGTGGTTGGTGTAGGTGATCACTTCACTGCCGCTGAGTTGGCGGGTGGCCGGATCGAGCGTGGCCTCGATCCGGTAATCGGCCCGGTTCTGCCAGTACAGCGGGCCGGGTACGCCGCTGGCGGAGCGGTAGGCGGTGGCCGGTTGCGGGTAGGCGTACGGCGCGAACGTCTGCAGCGGGTTGAAGGTGGTCGGCACGGTGCCGACAGCGAACCCAGGTACCGCGAGCAGCGCAGCGAACGTGGCGATAAGGAAGAGGGGAAGCTTGTTCATGCGGTACCCTGGGCAAGAAGAGGTGACGACTGGCTGAAACCACAAAGCAGCGCCAGCGCCCATGGCTGGCGCCGATCGTGTGGTGACCGGTTTCGTCGGCTGGGCTTTTCTTGTTGCCGATCTCGCGGCAGCTGCTGGTGAGTACGCCGTACCAGGCGCCATGCCGGTGGTCGGTAAATACTCCCACGCACGGCACCACCGGTGCCTGTACCAGTCGTCATGGGGTTTGCCAGTGCGCCCGCGCGGGCGCTCAACCGGAGTGAAATCAGTCGTGGCGCTCAAGCCTGCTTTTCCACGAAGGCCAACACTTCGGCGCCGCGCGGCAGCCCGGCGAACGAACCCTGGCGGGTCATTGTGAGTGCGCCGCAGGCCGCAGCGAAACGCAGCATCGCGCGCCAGCGCGGGAGCGCGCCCAGTGGCTGGTCGAGCCAGTCGGACGTCGCCCTGAGTTCGGCCGTGTGACACAACAAGCCGGCGGCAAACTCCCGCGGGTCGACCCCGCTGGCGTGCTGATCGACCAAAGCCGTGCCAAAACCCAGGACGGGTCGCGTGGTCATCTGCGGCTGGACCGGATCAGTCCACGCTGCTGTGAATCTTCGAGCCGCTCACGCCGTAGAACACGATGTACAGATAGCACAGCAACGGCAGGAAGAATGCGTGCTGCAGCCCGATCCGGTCGGCCAGGACGCCGAACAGTAGCGGGATTACGGCACCGCCCACGATGGCCATGATCAGCAGGCTGGACGCCTTGCTGGTCATCGGTCCCAGCCGCTCGATCGCCAGCGCGAAGATCGTCGGGAACATGATCGAGTTGAACAAGCCGATCGCGATGATGCTGTACATCGCCGCGGCGCCATGGCTGGCCATGGTGGTTGCCACCAGCAACACGTTGATGGCGGCGAATGCGGCCAACAGTTTGCGCGGTGACAGAAAGGCCATCAACCATGAGCCTACGAAACGCCCGATCATCGCACCACCCCAATAGAACGAGGTGTAGTAGGCGGCCTGCTGCTCGCTGATGTGGCCGATGTCCGGCATCGACAGGTAATTGACCATCGCGCTGCCGATCGACACTTCGGCACCGACGTAGAAGAAGATGCCCAGCACGCCAAACCGCACGTGCGGGTGGCGCAGCACCTCCATGAAGCCGTGGTGGTCGTGGTCCCCTTGGCTTGTGGCCTCGGTCAGTGCCGGCAGGCGGAACAGCCAGACGAACACCGCCAACAGAAACAGCACCACCGCCAGACCGATGTACGGGCCTTGCACGGCCTGTGCCTGCTGAGCGTCGTAGAGCATCCGCTGTGCCGGTTCCAGTACGGCCAGTTCGGCCGGGTTCTTGACCACGTTGGACAGGATCAGCAGGCCGCCGAACCACAAGGCCAGGAATGTACCGAACGAGTTCAGTGCCTGCGCCAGGGTCAGGCGGCTGGAGCTGGTCCGTTCGGGGCCGAGCAGCGAGACATAGGGGTTGGCCGCCACCTGCAGCACGGTGATACCGGTAGCCAGCACGAACAACGCACCAAGAAACGCCGGGTACGAATGCAGGCCAGCCGCCGGCCAGAAGCCGAGTGCACCAATGGCGGCGATGGCCAGCCCGGCGACGACACCGTTCTTGTAGCCGATCGCGGCAACCAGCTTGCCGGCCGGCAGGGCCATCAGAAAGTAGGCCCCGAAGAAGGTCGACTGCACCAGCATGACCTGGGTGTAGTTGAGCTGGAACGCCGACTTCAGATGCGGGATCAGAATGTCGTTCAGTGCCGTCAACAAGCCCCACATGAAAAAGACTGTCGTCAGCACGCCCAGCGCCAGCGGGTTGCTGGTGTAGGGCTCCCGCGGCGTGGGGTGGGAAGCGGGAGGCGTAGCGGCAAGGGCCATGGCGGTGTTCCGGTTCGCAGGGTGGCTGTCGGGGACGGAGCTTTGAGCAGGCGCGCAAAGCGGCGATTACATCAATGTAACCGTTTTCATGGCTGCGCTGATCACGCGCTGCAACATGTCCCGTCGCGAGGTGTTCTTGCAGTCTCGCCGGCCTGCGGCGTGGTTACCCGCCAGGGCGAGCCGCTGAACCGGGAGTGTCTCGGGCGCAAGAAACGCCGGTGATGATTGAACATGGCGGGTCGGCGCCGCGACATGGCGCATGGACGTGCCAGAATGCGGAGAACTTCCGGGGTGTCACAAAGTTGGGTCGAATGAATTTCAGCGGCATGATGCGTTGGCGGGTTGCCGGACTGTTGCTGGCCATACTGATCATTGTCGGCATGCCCTATGTCGTCACGCGCGAGAACACGAAGGCCACGCAGTTGGCCAATGCGTGGGTCACTCATTCGACCGCGGTGCGGTCGCTGACCTATCGGATTGCCTATGTGCTCCGCGACAGCGAGGCGGCGACCTATCGCCTGTTGACCGGCGACGTGGATACCGCCACCCAGGCACGTGCTGCCCGCGCTCTGGCGAAGGCGCCGGACCTGCTGCGACAGCTGCGCTCGATGACCCGCGACAACCCGGAACAGCAGGCCTTGATCGGGGCATTGGAGAACAGCGTCAGTGGTCGCCTCACCTTGATGGGGCAGGCTCGCCGGCAACTTCAGCGGGGCGATGCGGCCGGTGCGCGGGAATCACTGCGCGAATCCGGTGACCTGTTTCCGGTCAACGTCAAGATCGACTCCATCGTGCAAAACGAGAGCCGGCTGCTGATGATTCGCGAAAACGCTGCCGCAGGCCGGGTCTTCAGCGGGAAACTGGTGCTGGCCATTACCGCACTGGCACAGTTGCTGCTGCTGGTGATCATCGTGGTCGCCTCCGAGCGGCAGATCGGGCAGCGGCGCAAGGCAGAGAATCGCGAAGGGCGCGCCGTGCAACGTTCCCGCCTGATCTTCCAGGCGGTGCGCGAGCCCATCGCGCTGTTCGATGCCAACTTGCGCAGTCTGCTGGTGAACAATGCCTTCAGCGAGCTGTATGGCGAAGAGTTGCTGCAGTCGTCACAACCGTTGGCGGAGATCGGCGACGGTGTGTGGAATAATTCCGCCTTGCTGCAGCGGCTCAAGGACGTCTTGCTGCGTGATCGCGAGCTGTGGGATTACGACGTCGTGCAGCGCAACGCCGAAGGGCACGAGCGGCACGTCGTGGTCAATGCCCGCCGTTTGCAGCAGGAGGATGGGAGCGACGAACCTGCCTTGCTGTTGACGGCGAGCGATGTGACCGCGCGCGCGCTGACCGAGCGACAGGTGATCGAACTCAATCGTCAGCTCGAAGGCAAAGTGGCGCAGATTTCGGACATCAACCGCGAACTGGAGGCATTCAGCTATTCGGTGTCGCATGATCTGCGTGCACCACTGCGTCACATCGCCGGGTTCGTGCGCAAGCTGGACGTCCATCTTGGCGAGCGGGTCGACGACAAGGCCGCCCACTACATCGCCGTGATCGAGAACTCGGCCCAGCGCATGGCCCAGTTGATCGATGACCTGTTGGTGTTTTCAAGGTTGGGGCGAGGTCCGTTGCGGCTGCAGGCGGTGGACATGCAGTCGCTGGCGGAGGAGGCCGCCGCGCTGGCCGAATCCGGCCAGGAAGGCCGGCGCATCGTGTGGAAGATCGAGGCGTTGCCGATGGTGGTCGGCGATGCCAACATGTTGCGTACGGTGTGGCAGAACCTGCTCGGCAATGCCGTCAAGTACACCGGGCGTTGCGAAGTGGCGCGCATCGAGGTGAGTGCATGCACGGGCAGCCGTGGCGACTACGAATTTACCGTGGCCGACAATGGCGCCGGCTTTGACATGCAGTATGCGGACAAGTTGTTCGGCGTATTTCAACGCCTGCA